>ERZ773145.583-NODE-583-length-35644-cov-4.699345_pt1 | contig 35644 bp, 37 predicted proteins | sample MGYA00580848_ERZ773145 | MGnify/ENA primary metagenome ERZ773145 (study PRJEB29015, sample SAMEA2737858) | human gut metagenome | biome: human gut; feature: human-associated habitat; material: faeces | place: China | collected 2012 ... | reverse complement strand
CCATGATGATCTTCAACCAGTTCGCCGAGATGGGCAACCCCCTGTGGCACTACAATGTCACCGGCTACGCTCTGTCTGATCTCTTTGAGAACGTGAAGAAGCCCGGCCAGAGACTGGCTGGCGCCTGCTTCACCTCCGGCTCCGCCGGCACGATGTCCGCGGGCGACCTCCTGAAGGAGCGCTATCCCGGCATGAAGCTCGCCGTCGGCGAAGCGCTCCAGTGCCCGACCATTCTCGATAACGGCTTCGGCGGTCACCGCATCGAAGGCATCGGCGACAAGCATATCCCTTGGGTCCACAACGTCAAGAACACCGACATGGTCATCGACATTGACGACGAAGATTCCCAGAGACTGCTCCGCCTGTTCAACTGCAAGGAAGGCCAGGAATACCTGAAGAGCCTCGGTATGTCGGATGAGCAGATCGAGAAGTTCACCTGGATGGGCATTTCCGGCATCGCAAACGTTCTTTGCTGCATCAAGTTTGCCAAGTACTATGAGCTGACCGAGGACGATGTCGTCGTCACCGTTCTGACCGACTCCGCCGTCATGTACAAGTCCCGTGTCGAAGAGCTGAACGAGATGTACGGCGCATACTCCGCACAGGCTGCCGAACTCGATCACAACCTGCACATCCTGAACCTCAAGACCGACAACATGATGGAACTCACCTATCCGGAGCGCAAGAGAGTCCACAACCTCAAGTATTACACCTGGGTCGAGCAGCAGGGCATGACCGTCGAAGACCTCAACGCCCAGTGGTACGACGTCAAGAACACCTGGGACGCCGTCCACGCACAGGCCAAGGAGCTCGACGAACTCATCAACGCGTTCAACGACGAAGTTGGTCTGCTGAAGGCGCTGTAAGCCGAAATTAAGCCAATATAGAACCAAAATGGGGTGGGGGAATGACCCCACCCCGTTTATTCATCCTTTGCGACAAACGCTTCCTCGGCGGCCTGTTCGCCGTCGATCAAAATTTGTTTCGCAAGCCCGTAATTTTGCTGTTCCAGCGCTTGAATCGCCTGTTCTGCGGCCTGAAATAAAATGGTGTAATATTCGGGAATTTCATTCATAATACATGCGCCTCCTTTGTTGCACATTTGTGCTACGTTTATATTACAATGTTCGGTGCATAATTGCAATACAATTTGCATTACGAAACATAATGCGAGGTGCATTGCGATGAAGAAATTCCGAATCCCGAATATTCCGCCCACGACAAACAAGAGCATCCGCTTCCCCAATGACGTGATCGATGAAATTGAGGACGCCATCAAGGGAACGGACTGCACATTTTCTGCGTTCGTGGTCGAGGCTGTGCGTGTCGCGCTGGAAAATCTGAAGGAGGATTCTGAATGAAAAACGTCAAATGTGCGCGCTGCGTGCGCTGCGGCAAGGAATATGAGGCTGTCCCGAATCTGACCAACTGCTCCTGCGGCGGGATTCTGGATATCGTATATGATTATGATTATATCAAGGCGCATCTCACCAAGGAAACGCTGAAAAACCGCGTGAACCCGACTATGTGGCGCTATCGTGAACTGCTGCCGGTCGAGGAAACCACGCCCGACACGCCGCTGCGCGTGGGCTGGAGCCCGCTGTATGAAGAGCCGAAGCTGGCAGAAATGCTGGGTCTTGGCCGTCTGTGGGTCAAGGACGACGGCATCAACCCGACCGCTTCTCTGAAGGACCGCGCCTCCGCCATGGCTGTCGCCAAGGCACATGAGGCGGGCGCGAAGATCATCGCCTGCTCGTCCACGGGCAATGCGGCCTCTTCCCTCGCGGGCAACGCCGCTGCCGCAGGCTTCAAGACCTACATCTTCGTTCCCGAGCGCGCGCCGAAGGGCAAGGTCGCGCAGCTGATGATTTTCGGTGCGAACGTCATTTCCGTCAAGGGCAACTACGAGGAAACATTCAAGATGTCCGCCGAAGCCATTGAAAAATGGGGCTGGTACAACCGCAACGCAGCCATCAACCCGTATCTGTCCGAGGGCAAGAAGACTGTTTCCCTCGAAATTGCCGAGCAGTTGAACTGGGAAATGCCCGACTATCTGGCGATCTCCGTCGGCGACGGCTGCACCATCGCGGGTGTGTGGAAGGGTCTGAAGGACCTGTACGCCATCGGCTTCATCGACAAGCTGCCGCGCCTCATTTCCGCACAGTCTACCGGCTGCTACCCCATCAACCGCGCCATTCAGGAGAATAAGCCCTGGGAGCCGATGGAGGAGAACACCATCGCCGACTCCATCTCCGTCGGCGTGCCGCGCAATGCCGATAAGGCCCTCATGGCCATCCGGGAGTCCAACGGCATCGCTGTCAACGTGACCGACGAGGAAATTCTCGCCGCGCAGAAGCTGCTGGGACGCACCTGCGGCGTCTTCGGCGAGCCTGCTGGCGTCACCGGCACTGCCGCCGTTAAGAAGGCCTGCGAACAGGGTCTGATCGAAAAGGGCGCGACGGTCGTTTCCGTCGTGACCGGTAACGGCCTGAAGGACGTAGCAAACGCCATCAAGTCCGCGGGCGAGCCCATCAACATCAAACCCGACCTTGACCTCATGGTTGAGGAATTTGCCAAGAGAGGCGTTACCGTCGAGTAATCCTGAAGCAACACCACCCCCGGACTGCGCACAGTCCGGGGGCGTTTGTTTTCAGATGGGCTTATCCGATTATCCGAATTCGACCTGTGCCAAAACGGCTGAACGGCCGTCCGCGTGGCGAACCGCCATGCGGCAAATCTGCCCTTCCCGGCGGCAGAAGACGCCGAGCGTCTCGCCCTCAAGGCACGGGCTTGCATAGTGCGCCTCAATGCGTTTTACCGCACCAAAGGCCAGTTCCTTGGCCCGGAAGCAGTCAAGCAGCAGGCGAATATAGACGACATTGTTCATATGCCGCCCCATGTCAATGTCCGTCGCACGGACAAGATGCGTGTAGACAAGATCGTCCTGCGCCAGTTCATCGTGGAAGCGCACGGGCGGCTCGTCAATGGCAGCTGTCTCGGGGAAGGGGAAATCCGCTGGAAAACCGGACTGCTCAAAGCGCAGAATTTTCTGCTCCGAGCCGAGAATTGCCCACTGCGTCCGGCCCAGCGCGACGATCTGTTCGCCCTTCGTCAGCCGGTAGCTGCGGAAGCACCGGATATCCCGGCCCTCACACCGTTCCGGCCATGTGCGGGCCGTCAGTTCGTCCATGAGATACGCCGGCCCATAAAAATCCACCCGGCTGTGGACGGTCAGCCAGAACTCGCCCCGCTTTGCCATCGCTGCGCCGCCGACGCCGATTTTCTCCGCGTGCTCCGACGCAACGCCCTGAAAGATCGTAAACGCCGCCAGCGGCGAAAGCGCCGCCGCGCTGCCGCACAGATCCGGGGTCAGAACGATCTGCTTTTCAAAAAACCCTGTCTGCATGCCTGATCATGCCTCCTGCTTGTGTTTGTCTGTATTATAGCATGTTGGTTTTCTGTTTGCCAGTTGGTTTCACGACGGAATCTTGTAGAAATCCCAGAAATTTTTCGTTGTTTGCATTGGAATCATGTTGATTTCTGCGCGAGTTTGGAGTATGATAGGCATATGTTTGAGACATACGAACGCGGTCCATTGAGTTGACACGCGCCCGCATTTCATACGCAAGGAGACGTTAGCATGATTATTACGCAAAAGAAGCCCATGGAAGAGCTCATGGCGATGGTCGGCGACGCGAAGACAGTTGCGATCGTCGGCTGCAACAGCTGCGCAACGGCATGTCACACCGGCGGTGAGCCGGAGGTCGCCGCACTGGCAAAGGCACTGGAGGAGGCAGGAAAAAAGGTCGTCGGCACGACGATTGCCGATTACTGCTGCATGAACCTTGGAGTCAAGGGCAAGATGAAGCCCCTCGTCGCAGCCAAGCCGGACTGCGTGATCTGCATGTCCTGCGGCGACGGCGTACAGTGCGTCGCAAAGAATGCCCCTGGCATCCCCACCTATCCGTCCAATAACACCATGTACCTCGGCGAAGCCGTCCGCTTCGGCGTCTGGGAAGAGGCGTGCCATTTCTGCGGCGACTGCGTTCTGGGCCAGACCGGCGGCATCTGTCCTGTGACCCAGTGTGCCAAGAGCCTTGTCAACGGTCCCTGCGGCGGCCAGAAGAACGGCAAGTGCGAGGTCAACCCGGAAAACGACTGCGCATGGATCAAGATCTACAAGCGCCTTGACCAGATCGGCCAACTCGACAAACTCGGCCACACCCGCGAGGACAAGGGCTACGCGAAGTTCAGCTATCCGAGAACGATCAGCTTAAAGGGGAAGAAATAATATGAGTATGTTAAAAGAGGCTTTTGAAGCCGGTAAATTTGGCGTCACTGCCGAAATGGCCCCCCCGAAGGGTTATGATTTTTCCGAGCAGCTGGAGGCTGCCAAGCTTCTGAACGGCAAGGTTCACGGCGTCAACGTGACCGATATGCAGTCTGCCAGCCTCAAGGCATCCAGTCTTGGCCTGTGCATTGCGCTCAAGAACGCGGGCATCGAGCCGATTCTGCAGATGACCGGCCGTGACCGCAACCGTATGGCGATCATGGGCGATATTCTGTCCGCAGCGGCTTTCGGCATCGACACGATGCTGGCTCTGACGGGCGACCATCCCGTCGTCGGCGACTGTCCGGAATCCAAGCCGGTCTATGATCTGGATTCCGTCGGCATTCTGAAAATGCTCACGAAGATGGAGCAGACAAACTGCGACTGCGGCGGCAACGAGATTGCCGGCGGCGCACCGAAGTTCTACAAGGGCGCTTCCGTCACCCCGGTCTATGACCCGATTGAACTGCAGATCAACAAGCTGCGTCAGAAGGTCGAAACCGGCGCGGAGTACATTCAGACGCAGGGCATTTTTGATCTGGAAACGTTCAAGCGCTTCCTCGACAAAGTTGATGCAGCAGGCATTAAGACGCATATTATGGCCGGTATTATCCCGCTCAAGGCTGCGGGCATGGCGCGGTACATGAACGAAAACGTCCCCGGCATCGCGGTGCCGCAGGATATGATCGACAAGCTTGCCGCGGCGGCAGCCGAGGGCAAGGAAAAGGGCGTCAAGGGCCTTCCGATGCAGCTTGGCATTGAGATGGCAGCAGAGATGATTGCAAAGATCAAGGACGAGCATCTGTGCGACGGCGTACATATCATGGCCATCGGCGCGGAAAAGAACGTCCCGGCTATCCTCGAAAAAGCAGGCGTCACAATCTAAGCTATATTTCAGCGTCCATCCGTCCAAATGGATTGCCTGAGTTTCGATACAAAACCAGTAATATAGCAGCAGACGGCAGCCCCATGTCCGGGGGCTGCCGTTTTGCGCACAAAAGGGGCTTGATGGAATCCTTCGCTTCCATTAAAATAGAAGCAGAATAAAAAGAAAGAGGCTCTGATATGGAACATCTCAAAAAGAACTTTGGCTTCGGCTTCATGCGCCTGCCGATGAAGGATGGTGAGATTGATCTGGCGGAAACGCCGAAAATGGTTGACGCATTTCTGGACGCGGGGGCCATACTAATATCTTTTTAAAAAGGTTGATAATTTATCACTGTTGATGTATAATGAAGATAGTGATGAGAAATGAAAAGATACACTTTCACGCTTGAGGAAACGGAGTTGGCAGCCGTCCGGAACGTGCAGGAGATTTTCCGCAGCAAGCACCTCATCCCCTGTACGTCCTGCCGCTACTGCACGGATGGCTGTCCGCAGCACCTGCCCATCCGCCAGCTTCTGAAGGACGTGGCAAAGGAGTTTGAAAAGAAATAACGCGCTGCGCCCACATACAAAAACCCCTCCGCGCTGCGGAGGGGTCTGTCATATTCAGGATACCGGCTTGGCTGTAGCCTCGGTGTTTGAAGCAGCTTCCTTCCCCTGCTCTGCCTCCTTCGGCAGTTCAAACGGGACAACGTCGTCCGGCTGAATCTCGATGCGGCTGCTGCCGGGTTCGAGCACGCGCGTGCCGGATGGAACGCTGATCTTGCTGGTCGTCCCGCGCACGGGCTCCTTTGTCGCGCGCGGGTTTCCGTTAGCCGGCTCGTACCACTCGTTGACGCCGTGCATGAGAACGGGCGTCCCGTCCTCGGCCAGATACCAGATCATGGCCATGGCCTCCTCCGGCGTGTTGACGCAGCCGTGAGAGCCGCCGTAGACATAGAAGCTTGCGCCGAAGTTCTCCCGCCACGACGCATCATGCAGGCCGATGATGTCGCCGACCACACTGACCCAGTATTTGACGAAGACGAGATAATCGTCACCCTTGAGCCAGACGTCGTGCTCCTTGCCGTGCGTCTCGTACAGGCCGGTCGGGGTCTGGTGGCCGTTGAGGGCACCGGTCACGACGTTGGTGTTGACGACCAGACGGCCGTCTTTGATAAAGGTCATCTGCTGGTTGTCAAAATCGACCTCAATATAGCTGTCTCCCAGCGAGAAGGGCTTGCCGTCCTTATCGTAGCACACAGCCTCGGCAGACACGGTGCCGGACTGCATCGTCAGCAGCTGCGCGCGGATCTGCTCGGCCAAACTCTGCGCGTCGATCTGATAGTCGCAGGTGACGAAATCGATCTCTGTCAGCCCCTTGACCCATGAATCAAACAGAAACGGTGCGTCTTTCTTGCTGTAGCTTTCTGCCCACTTGGAAACCTTTTCACGCAGAACCTTCTCATCGACTGTAACCGTTCCATCCGGCTCCATGTCCACGATGGAAGCCAGATCATGGCTTGTGAGCGTTTCCTCGCCGTGCGGCAGATACTGCGCGGCGTCTGCGTTGAACGTCACCTTGATTTCGAGATCTGCCAGCGCCTTGCGGAACAGGCTGTCCGGCGTGTCTCGCAGCGTCGCAGTCGTAATCTCGGGCTGCTTGTAGCAGTCAACCGAGGTCAGTTCAAACGCCGTGTCCTGCGGCCCGTCCGCCGTAACACCGAGCACGGAGACCGCCGCGCGCAGCCCGTCCAGAACAGTTTGCTCGTTCAGTTCGGTTCCGGGAACCTCGGCATGAACCGTGTAAACACCGTCTTCCAGCGTGGTGTAGGCGTTCTCCGCTGCCGTGCGCTTCATGTTCCGCAGGTCGGCCAAAACTGCTGCCGCGTCAAATTGCTCCATGCTGACGGTGCAGGGATAAGGCGCGGGATGGGCGTTTTTTGCCCAGTTCAGCTTTTCGCGGATGCCGAGCGCGGCAAACTGCTCAGCTGTCATACGATCCGTCTCAGAAAACTGCGCTGTGACCTTATTCATCAGATCGTCGCGCAGACCGAGTTTCTGTAAATCATACTCGCCGACCGGCGAACCGTCCTCCGTTACCGTAAGTGTGACACTGTCAACGGCGGCAGTCATGGACGTATACTGTGCATAAACAGTGCTGTGTGCCTGCTCCGCCCGTGCAGCTTTGGTCGAAAGCCAGTACCATCCGCCTGCGGCAGCCGCCGCAAGCACAACAATCACAATGATAATCATCCAAAGGGCGCGATTCTTTTTCATGCTGTTCCTCCGCTCTGGCGCGGAATCAAGTTCCGCGCAGTCTCCTCTGCGAAAATTATAACAGATTCCGCCATAAATTCAACACGTTTCGTGCGCGATTCCAAATTTTTCTTTGCGCTGTGTGTCACGGCGCTGTATAATATAAAAAATATCACGATCGGAGGATTCGCCATGCTTGATCTGCTCTGCCCCGTCTGCGGAGAGACGCTTGTACGGGAGGAAAGAGTCTGGCACTGTAAAAACCGTCACAGCTTTGACGTTGCACGCAGCGGCTATGTCAATCTCCTGCCGCCCTCGGCGTCCGGAAAGCGCCATGGCGACGACAAGCACATGGTCGCGGCGCGCACAGCGTTTTTATCGCGCGGCTATTATGACCATCTGATCGGAGCCGTGGCCGAAGCCTGCATGCAGCTTGCCGGGCCGGATGCCTGCGTACTCGACGCAGGCTGCGGAGAAGGGACGTATACGCGCGCAATCTACGACGCACTCGCTGCAAAGGGCGGTCGGCCGCAGCTGCTCGGTGCAGATATCTCCGCCGAGGCCGTCAAGCGTGCGGCGCGGCAGGTACCGGAGGGCATCTTCTGCGTGGCAACCACCGCGCGGCTGCCGCTGGCGGCGGAAAGCCTGGACCTGATCGTCAATATTTTCTCGCCGTTCATGGCTGAGGAGTTCCGGCGGGTTTTAAAGCCCGGCGGATATCTGCTGCGGGTCGTACCGATGGAAAAACACCTGATTGAACTGAAGGCCGCTGTCTATGACCACCCATATGAAAACCCGCCTTTCGAGCCTGCCGCCGAGGGCTTCCGCCTGATGCAAACGCAGGCGCTCCGAACAACTATCACACTTTCGTCAAACGAGGACGTGCAGGCGTTGTTTCTCATGACGCCCTATTATTACAAAACAGGCGCAGAGGATCAGAAGAAGCTTGCCGCCGTGCAATCGCTCCGCGTCACGACAGAATTCCTGCTTGCCGTCTATCAGCCCGCATAAGCTGCCGCCCTTTCCGGCCGGCAAAACAGCCCCGCCGGGATCCCGGCGGGGCTGTTTGTTCATTCAACGGTGACGCTCTTTGCAAGATTGCGGGGCTTGTCGATGTCGCAGCCGCGCTGCAGCGCGACATAGTACGCGAACAGCTGCAGCGGCACGACACCCAGCAGCGGCAGCAGCGGCAGTTCCGTCTCCGGGATGGTCAGAACGCCGTCAACGCGGCTGGAAAGATCCTCGCGGCGATTCTCTGTTGTAAGCGCGAGAACGCTTGCGCCGCGGGCCTTGACCTCAATGACATTGCTCATGGCCTTGTCAAACAACGGGCCATAGGTTCCCAGCGCAATCACGAGCGTGCCCGGCTCAATAAGTGAAATCGTCCCGTGCTTAAGTTCGCCCGAAGCATAGGCTTCGGAATGGATATAGGAGATCTCCTTGAGTTTCAGGGACCCCTCCATACCGAGCGCATAGTCCAGATTCCGGCCGATAAAGAACACAGAATCGTGGTTGAAATACTGCGAAGCGTAATACTGGATCTGCTCGCGGCTGGACAGAATCTGCTCAACCTGTGCAGGCAGCGCGGCAATGGCCGCAGTCAGACGGCCCGCCTCTTCAGCGCTGATCGTTTTGCGCTGCGCAGCGAGATAGACAGCCAGCAGATCCAGAACGGCCATCTGCGTGGAATATGCCTTGGTCGTTGCGACAGCGATCTCTGGCCCGGCCCATGTGTAGAGCACGTCGTCCGATTCGCGGGCAATGGAACTGCCGACGACGTTGACGATAGACAAAATTCTCGCGCCGAGGCTCTTTGCCTCACGCAGCGCGGCCATGGTGTCAAGCGTCTCGCCGGACTGGCTGATAATAATGGCAAGCGTCCGTTCGTTTACGATCGGACTGCAATAGCGGAACTCGGAGGCCAAAATGACCTCGACCGGCATGCGCGTTAGCTTTTCAAGGTTATATTTGCCGACCATGCCCACATGATATGAAGACCCGCAGGCGATGATCTTGATGCAGTCGTACCGGCTGCTGTCGAGCATCAGGCCATCGAAGCCGACCGTGCCGTCTTTGATGCGGGGCAGGATCGCCCGGCGAAGCGCCTCGGGCTCCTCCATGATCTCCTTGAGCATGAAATGCTCATACCCGCCCTTTTCCGCAGCAGAGATCTCCCAATCGATGTGATGGTGCTCTTTTTCGATGGGCAGTTCCATCGCATTATAGACCTGCACGCCGTCGCGGCCCAGAATGGCGACCTCGCCGTCCTCCATATACACGATGTCGCGCGTGTGCTTGACAAGTGCCGTCACATCGGAGGCGATGAAATTCTCGCCCTCACCGAAGCCAATGAGCAGCGGTGCGTCCTTGCGCGCAGCATAGACATGATCGGGATCGTCCGAGCAGAGGATGCCAAGCGCATACGCGCCCTCGATCCGGTGCAGGACCATGTACAAAGCGTCTGAGACTGTCTCAACCTCCGGCAGTCCCATGCAGTATTCCATCAGCTGCGCGACGACCTCCGTGTCGGTCTGTGAGGCGAATTTGACGCCCTTCTGCTGCAGAAATTCGCGCAGTTCCAGATAATTCTCGATGATGCCGTTGTGCACGACGGCGATTTTTCCGTTCTGCGAGACGTGCGGGTGGGAATTTGTGTCGTTCGGCTCACCATGGGTGGCCCAGCGGGTATGGCCGATGCCAAGCGTGCCGGGCAGAAGCGCGCCGTTTTCCGTCTTTGCGATCAGATTCTGGAGCCGGCCCTTGGCCTTTTCAACCTTTAGAACGCCATTTTGCTCCACGCAGATGCCAGCGGAGTCATAACCCCGGTATTCCAGCCGCGACAGACCCTCCAGCAAAATGGGCGCAGCCTGCTGCGTGCCGACATATCCTACGATACCACACATATGAAATTGTTCCTCCTGTAAAATCAGCTACAGGACAAACGCGCAGAAATTTGCCTGATTCTCCGTTCAAAGCCCCTTTGTTTTGCGGTCACCCGCATATTTCTGACTTTGTCACGCGCACGGAGGCGCACGGGAACGCATCCGCCGAATCTTCGATCGCGTTCCTCCTCGTTATCCTGCCTGGTTCTGGGGAACCGGCAGGCGCATGGCGCTTGTGATGGCGAAAGCCATGATCCTCCTTTCTGTCTCTGCGGCTTGCCCCTATTATATTCGATACAGCGCAAAAAAGCTACTGCTAATTGCGCGCTGCGCCGCCCGGCGCTTGCATTTCCGGAGAAGCTGGGCTATACTGGAAAGAAAAAAGGAGAAAAGGAGCGAATTATGATAAAAGCAAGACGAATTTCCGCGCTGCTGCTTGCTGCCGCACTGCTGCTCGGCTGCATTCCGCAGGCGCTGGCCGTAGGCGAACAGATTCACAGCTACGAACCCATCCGCACCGGAGACCCCCGCATCGATTCTCTCGCGGACGAACTTTTAAAGCAGATTCCAACCGACGGGAAAACCGACGCGCAAAAAATTCAGGCCGTCTATGACTGGATCATCCGGAACTGCGTCCGCGACGGTTGGGACGGAACGACGTGGTTCGACGAAGCGCAGGTATCCGCCGCAGCGGATGCGCTGGCGCGCGACCCGAACTATCAGGCGCAGATCCTGCGCCCGGAGTTCAAGGCTGAACGCACGCCCGGCGACCTGCCCGGTATGTATCTCTACGATTACGATTCCAATGCCTATATTGCCGCCTTTGCCTATGAGATGATGTACAAGCGCTGCGGCAACTGCGCACACTTCGCCGCGCTCCTGACCGTCCTGCTGACGCGGCTGGGCTATGACTGCCGCCTCATTGACGGCGTTTTCGTCAACAACGATGGCAGCACCTATGAGCACAAGTGGAATTATGTGCTTGTAGACGGGCAGTATTACTGGCTGGACGTACGCATGGATCACGCGGGCTACGCGCGCACCGGCTCGATCAGCCACTCTTATTTCCTCAAAAGCGACACCGCCGCATGGGCCCGGTCGCACCAGTGGGAACAAAGCTACAGCGATTGGCTGACGGAAAACGCGGATTCCATTGCGCGCATGACCGTCAAAACAGCGCCTTGGGCAAAGACTTCCTCGTGGGCAGAGCCGTATCTGCAGCAGGCGGAGGCACAGGGACTCATTTCCGTGTGCATCTACGGCACAGATATGACGCAGAGCATGACGCGTTTTGAATTTGCCTCGACCGTCATGCGCATCTATGAAGCAGCGGGCGGCGCGCCGGTCACGATCACGGCCCGTTTTTCCGACACCAACGACGCAGATATCCAGAGCGCCGCGACGCTCGGCATCGTGAACGGTACCGGAAACGGAAGCTTTTCACCGCGCGGTCTGCTCACGCGGGAGCAGGCTGTGACCATGCTAGGCAGAGCCTATGCCCTGTTCCGTGACGTTCCGGCAGACGGCGCGGAACTGCCCTATTCCGACGCAGCGCAGATTGCAGACTACGCGCGGCAGCCGGTCGCGCTTCTGACCGGCCTCGGCGTTCTGAGCGGCTCCGGCGATGGCATGCTGCATCCGCAGTCCAAGCTTACGCGCGAACAGGCGCTCAAGCTGGCCGTCGAACTGCTGGCCGCACTGAACGGATAAAATGATTGCCCCGCTCTTGCGCGAATCTCCTGCTGAACAGGCGTTTGCACAAGGGTGGGGCTGGTTTCATCTTTCATCGATCGTCAGTCGCGGGAAAAGCTTAAAAATCTGGTGCCTTGGAAGGCGAGGCTTCCCCGGTCGCCTTCTACGAGATAGCCGTAGTCGCGGTCCGGGATGCTGAGTTCCATCCGGTCGCCGCTTTCGACCTGGAACGTTGCGTAATACCATGTGGACGAGTGGCTTGTGTGCATATTCGCATCATGGCGATGCGTCACCTCCATCCGCTTGGAGACGACCGTAGCCTGCACGGTCAGGCGCGGGGAGTTGTTGTTTTTGTGCCACTGGCTGACATTACGCACGAGCGTCACGATGATCACGCCCAGAACCAGCACAAACATCACCGTGAACAGCACGGGAAACACCGAATCAAAAAAACCGAAGCCGAACATAAAGCGTCCTCTCTTTCTGTCATTTGCCTATATAGTATCAGACGCAGGAATGGCGCGCAAGTTCCCGTTTAAAAATAAAAAACTTGTGCAGATTCCCCTTTGATTTTTTTCGCCGTCTGTGCTATGATTTTCCTGTTGTGTTGCAGCTTTGCGTAAGTCCAAACGGACTTGCGCGATTTTTTTATGTCTGGAGGAAAACAAAATGGAAGAAAAACAGAACGCTGTACTCGGCACAGCCCCGCTTGGCAGGCTAATGATGAAATTTGCCTTGCCGTGTACCGTTTCGCTGCTGGTCGGGGCGCTTTACAACATTGTCGATCAGATCTTTATCGGCTGGGGCGTCGGGTATCTCGGCAACGGCGCAACGAACGTCGTGTTCCCACTGACCGTTTTAGCCCTCGGTCTCGCCGTCATGATCGGCGACGGCGCGTGCAGCTATGTGTCGATCTGCTTCGGCAAAAACCAGCCGGAGAACGCGAACCGCGCCGTCGGCAGCGCCGTGGCGCTGAGCGTACTGGTAGGCATCGCAGTCGCGGTGCTCTATGCCGTGTTCCAGATGCCGCTTCTGTCGCTGTTCGGTGCGACGGAGGCAAATTTGTCCTATGCAAAGGAATATTTCACCTACATCACCATCGGCGTTCCCATCTACGTCTTCGGACAGGCAATCAATCCCATCATCCGCTCGGACGGCAGCCCGCAGTTCGCCATGCTCTCCATGCTGGCAGGCGCGATTGCAAACTGCATTCTGGACCCGATTGCAATCTTCGTTCTGCACTGGGGCGTGATGGGCGCGGCTGCCGCAACGGTGGCCGGGCAGGTCATCACGGCGGCAATGGGCGTATGGTACCTGTTCCACACAAAGGCACTGCGCCTGAAAGCGGACGATTTTAAGCTGCGCGGCCGAATTCTCGGCGCGTATCTGCCGCTGGGCCTTTGCAGCTTTCTTGCGCAGATCTCTCTGGTCATCGCCATGGCCGCGACGAACAACATGCTGGTGCAATACGGTGCTTCCAGCAAATACGGCGCGGATATCCCACTGACGGTGCTCGGCATCGTTATGAAGGTCTTTCAGATCATCATTTCCATCACCATCGGTATGGCCGCCGGCTGCATTCCCATCGTGGGATATAACTACGGCGCGCAGCTGCTGCGCCGCTGCCGGGGCGTACTTTGGCGGCTGATGGGCGCAGAATTCCTGCTCGGCGTGCTTGCGTTGCTCATCACACAGCTTTTCCCGCGTCAGATCATCGGCCTGTTTGGCTCGGAATCGGAGTTGTACAACGAGTTTGCCGTCACGACCTTCCGCGTATATCTTTGCATGCTGCCGCTTGCGACGGTCAACAAGGCCGCGTTCATCTTCATGCAGGCCATGGGCAGGCCGGTCGAATCGGCAGGGCTGTCATTTTTCCGCGAGGTTCTGCTGGCTGTGCCGCTCGTGATGCTGCTGCCGAAGGCGTTCGGGCTGATGGGCGTTCTGTATTCCATGCCCGCGGCAGATATCCTTACATTTTTCGCTTCCTGCTTCGTCCTCCTGCGCACCGACCGGCAGCTGCGAAAATAACGCTTGCATTTTCTGATACCCGTGTTATACTTGGTATGAAATTTCATACTGAGTATAACTTTTTATAAAAAGGAGAGATCTTCATGGCGATGCAGTTCCCGAAGGGGAAATTCATCAGTCTGGTCAAGGTCGGCGAGAAAGGGCAGATCGTCATCCCAAAGGGTGCACGCGAACTGTTCGGCATTCAGCCGGGCGACCAGCTTTTGCTCATGGCCGATAAAAAGCGCGGCATTGCGCTGGTCGGCATGGACGATCTGAGCGTGCCGGACTCGCTGTTCCGGCTGGCAAAGGAGGCGGATGACGATGGAAATCTTGAGGCTTGACGGCCTTTGCAAGCAGTATCCGGCCTTCCGGTTGGACAACGTCTCGTTCTCCATGGAAGCCGGAACGATCATGGGCCTGATTGGCCGCAACGGCGCGGGCAAGACCACAACGCTTAAATCCATGCTCCATCTGGTGCATCCAGATGCCGGGAAGATTACGATCTGCGCTCTGGATATGGACACGGACGAGCGCGCCATCCGCTCACGCATCGGCTTCGTCTCCGGCGGCGCATCGTATTACCAGCGCAAGCGCCTGCGGGAGTTGACGAACGTGACGAAGGATTTCTATCCCGATTGGGACAGCGAACGCTATGCGCGGCTTGTCCGGCAGTTTTCGCTGGATGAAAGCAAGCGTGTGTGCGAACTGTCCGAGGGCATGAAGGTCAAATATCAGCTGGCTGTTGCGATGTCACACAAGGCAGAACTGCTGATTCTCGACGAGCCGACGTCCGGCCTCGATCCCGTTTCGCGCGATGAACTGCTGGACACATTCCTGACGCTCTGCGAGCAGGAGGGCGTATCGATCCTCTTCTCCACGCACATCACATCCGATCTCGACACCTGCGCCGACACGATCACTTATATCCAGAATGGCCGCGTCGCCGTCAGCGAAAAAAAGCAGGCGCTGACCGGCGCATATCTGTCTGTACAGGGACCGGACGCCACCTGCGGCGCAGCGCTGCGCGGAAAACTCATCGGCGCGCGCAGCCACAAGGGTGAACTGGATGCGCTCATCCGTGCGGAGGACGCGCCGCTTGCGGCAGGACTTTCCTGCACCCCTGCAAATCTGGAACAGATCATGGTACATCTGGAACGGGAGGCGGAAGCATGAAACTGCTGATGAAAAAGGAATGGAGGCTGACCGTTACGCCGGTGCCGCTGCTGTTTTTGCTCTTGAGCGCACTGGTGCTTGTGCCAAGTTATCCGTATTATGTAACATTTTTCTACAATGCCCTCGGCATTTTCCTCATGCTGCAGGCCGCGCGAGAGAACCGGGACGTATATTACATGGCGCTGCTGCCGCTCACAAAGCGCGATCTTGTCCGGGCGCGGTTCTCGACCATCGTGACGCTCCAACTTTTGCAGGCGCTCGTCTGCGTTCCGTTCATGCTCCTCCGCAGAAGCTATGCAGAGATCAACAACCCGGTCGGCATTGAGGCGAATCTGGCCTTCCTGGGCTTCGGCTTCGTGCTGATGGGCCTGTTCGATCTTGTGTTCCTGCCGATGCACTATAAAAACGGCTACGATCTCGGAAAACCGTTTGTCATTTCCAGCATCGTGCTGTTCGTCGCCATCGTGCTGCTGGAAGCGCTTGACCATATTGTTCCGTATATGAAAACTGTCTGTGAAAGCTACACCCCCGCAGACCTTGTACGGCAGCTTCCCGTCCTGCTCGGCGGCATGGCAGTCTACGCGCTGGAAGTTTTGCTCGCCTATCGCAAGTCGGCAGCCCGCTTTGAGAAGGTCGATCTGTAAAAACCATCCCCTCCGTCATTTGCTCCGCAAATGACGCCTCCCCTTGCCGCGCAAAGCGCAGCAAGGGGAGGCTTTTAGGAAAACTCCGGCGAATCCGTGCCGCTCTGCAAATCTCAACCGCAAAGCGTTTTTGCCGCAGCCATTCAAGTGCAGCTGCTCACAAACCTGTTGTACCGTAACAGGCGGCGCGTACCATAATGCTCGTAGAATGAGTATGTGTTTGTAGAGACTCAATAATTGGTGCTTGTTAAAACCGTATTCGCAGAATGCACCAACCGCATCCAAGCGCCCTTTTCTCTCCTATCTTTTCCCACGCAGGAGAAAAGATAGGGCCGCCGGAGGCACATCGGAAACGCTTCGCTGGTTTGCACGTTGGTGTTTAGGTCCTGACGGAACAACGCCCCGTCTGTCCGAGTGGACAGGCGGGGCGCTTTTTGCAATCGCTCAATGTGTTTCGTTATATTTCCGGATTCCGAGCGCCAGAAGATCCATAGCGCGCTCCAAATCCTCCTGCTTGAGAACGTATGCGATGCGGATCTCATTGCAGCCCTTGCCGGGCGTGGCATAGAACGGCTCTCCGGCAGAGAACATGACCGTGTCGCCGTGATCTTCAAATTCCTGCAGCAGCCAAAGCTGGAATTTTTCTGCATCGTCAACCGGCAGCGCAGCCATGAGGTAAAACGCGCCGCGCGGGCATTCGCAGATGACGCCGGGGATCTCATGCAGCTTGCGCACGACGGTATCCCGGCGGCGCTTGTATTCCTGCCGCACCTGCTCGAAGTATTCCGGCCCGACGGAGTAAAGCGCCGCAGCCGCAATCTGGTCGAGCGTTGCGACCGATAGCCGCGCCTGACAGTATTTGAGGGCATTGGCCATAAAGTCCCGATTGCGGCTGATCAGACAGCCGATACGCGCGCCGCAGGCGGAAAAGCGCTTGGAAACGGAATCGATCAGGATCAGGTTTTCCTGTCCGTAGTCAAATTTGCCGAACGAATGCAGCGGCTCGCCGTCGTAGGTAAACTCGCGGTAGACCTCGTCGGCCACCAAATACAGATCATGCTCCACGGCTACGTCCAGAAGCATCTTCATCTGTTCCTCCGTCAGACAGGTGCCGGTGGGATTGCCGGGATTCGTGATCATAATGGCCTTCGTCTTTGGCGTGATGCAGGCCTCAATGCGTGCGCGGTCGGCATAGAAATAGCCTTCCTCCGGCTTTGTGTGCAGCGGATGGATGACGCCGCCTGCGGTCGTGATGAATGTGTGATAGTTCGGATAGAACGGCTCGGGGACAATGACCTCGTCGCCGTCGTCCAGCAGACAGTTTGCCGCAATCTGCAATGCTTCGCTGCCGCCGGTCGTAATGAGGATGTCGGACTCGTCCAGTCCAACGCCGATGTTTTCATAGTACTTCCGGATAGCTTCGATCAGTTCCGGGATGCCGGGCGAGGCTGCGTAGGCCAGAACCGGCGTGCGGAAATTGTGGATCGCGTCATACAGCGCATCCGGCGTGTGGATATCGGGCTGGCCGATATTCAGATGATAGATTTTTTTGCCGGCTGCCGCTGCTGCCACTGCGTAGGGATGGAATTTGCGCATGGGGGACTGCCCGCATGCAAGCGCATTGCTGGACAACTTCATAAGAATACCTCCTGTACCCGTATTTTTCGGGATGTCCACCCCGTCTCATGCACAGGGCGTGCATGAAAATTTTATTTATCATACCATATCCCATACTAAAAAATCAATGAAAACGTGTCTGCCGCAGCAAGTTTTTCTACGGCAGCGCAGAAAAGTCATACCATCAGTATGAGTATGTTCCATCTAAATTGTATGAATCGCGTGTTCCATTCCGGCGCGGTATCTGATACGATAGAGGCATCAGGAGGGATGAATATGCAGATCAGACTCGCGGAGAACATCCGCGCACTGCGCAGGCAGCACAGATTCACGCAGGAACAGCTGGCCGAAAGTCTGGGCGTGACGCCCGGCGCAGTCTATAAATGGGAGGCGGGGCTTTCCCAGCCGGAACTGGCGATCATCGTCGAGTTGTCAGACCTGTTCGACACGTCGGTCGATGTGCTGCTGGGCTATGAAATGAAGGACAACCGCCGTCAGACGACGGCAGACCGTCTGCGGCGATACCAGACGGAGAAGGACCGCACAGGGCTTGCGGAGGCAGAAAAGGCGCTGCAAAAATACCCGAACGACTTTGAGATCGTCGAATCTGATCGTAACGTGGCTCATGCAGCAGCTGATCGACGCGGCCTCCGGCCTACCGGGCGCGCTGCCGCTGGGGCAGCTGGCATGGATCACAGGCGGGTTTATCCTGCTGTGCGCCGCGCTGATGCTGCTGAAATACGCGTCAGAGCCGCGCTTCATCGAAAAGGCTATGCGGCAGTATAAGGACTTCGCGTTTCAGAAGCTCACAGAGAAAAGCATTTCCTCTTTCCGCGCAGAAAGCACCGCCGCGTATCTCTCCGCGCTGACCAACGACGCGGCCAGCATCGAGGCGGACGATCTTTCCCAGTTGCTTTCCGTCATTACGAAGGCCGTGACGTTCTTCGGTGCGCTGGCGATGATGCTGTGGTATTCGCCTTTGATGACGGCCATCGCCGCAGGCGTGACCGTCCTGCCGCTTATCGCATCGCTACTGACGGGCGGGCAGCTGCAAGCCGCGGAAAAGCGAGTCTCCGACCAAAACCGCGACTTTACCGCAGCACTCTCCGACTGTCTCGGCGGATTTTCCGTCGTCAAGACTTTCCGGGCGGAAAAGGAGATCTTCCGCCTGTTTGCCGAGAGCAACCGCGCGCTGGAGCAGGAAAAATTCAGCCGCCGCAGGCTCAAGGCGCTGGTGGGCATGATCGGCGCGACCACCGGAATCATTGCGCAGCTGGGCGTGTTTCTGGCGGGCGCGTATCTGGCGCTGACGGGAAAAGGTCTGACGGCGGGCGCGGTCATTCTGTTTGTCAATCTGATGAACTTCATGATCGAGCCGGTCGCGGAGCTGCCTGCGCTTCTTGCAGCGCGAAAAGCCGCGCGGGGCTTGATTGCCAAGCTGGCAGACGCGCTGGAGCAGGACGAAGTGCAGCCGGACGGTGTCCAGATCGCGCCGCTGATGCGTCAGCTTCGGCTCGAGGACGTACGGTTCAGCTATGACGGAGAAACCGAAATTCTGCGCGGGGTCAGTGCAGTATTTGATGCTGGGAAGGCCTACGCGATTGTCGGCGCAAGCGGAAGCGGAAAATCGACGCTTCTGAATCTCCTGACGACACCCGGCATGGCGTATGCGGGAAAAATTCTTCTCGACGGGACAGAACTGCGCACAGTCTCACCGGAATCCCTGTATGAGACGGTGTCGGTCATTCAGCAGAATGTGTTTGTTTTCAATGCCTCCATCCGCGACAACGTTACCATGTTCCGCAGCTTCCCGCCGGAGGAACTGGCGCAGGCCGTACGCCGTGCGCAGCTGGAAGCCCTGCTCGCAGAGCGCGGCGAGGACTATCTCTGCGGGGAAAACGGCAGCGGCCTCTCCGGCGGCGAGAAGCAGCGCATCTCTATTGCGCGAAGTCTTCTCAAGCACGCGTCTGTTTTGCTGGCTGACGAGGCAACCGCCGCGCTGGACGCACAGACGGCACATCAGGTCACAGACGATGTCCTGTCCCTGTCCGGCGTTACGCGCATCGTCGTCACGCACACGCTGGAACAGGCGGCGCTGCGCCGCTATGACGGCATTCTCGTTCTGAAGGACGGCCGCATCGCCGAATCCGGCTCCTTTGACGATCTGATGGCGCAGAAGGGATATTTCTACGCACTGTATACGGTATCGCAATAAACGGACACGCTGCCCGCCCGCGCATACTTCAACATGCCCCTGCTTTCGGAATGGGAAAGCAGGGGCATGTTCTAGTCAGAATCGATTTTGGTTTGCCTGAGGAATCAGAATGCCCACGTTCCGTCGCGGAAGATGGCAACAGTCTTGCCGTCCTCGCAGACGGCATCGATAGCGAGGTCTGCCGATCCGATCATGAAGTCCTCGTGAATCATGGAGTCGTTCACGCCAAGCTTGCGGCATTCGTCCAGCGTCTTGTTCTGGAAGTCCTTGATGGTGTCCGCAAAGCCCATGCCGAGCGCCAGATGGCAGCAAGCGTTCTCGTCGAACAGCGTGTTGTAGAACAGCAGGCCGGTCTGGTTGATGGGGGAATCAAACGGCACAAGCGCACATTCGCCGAGATAGCAGCTGCCCTCGTCCATCTCAATCAGCTTTGTCAGAAGTTCATTATTTTCCTCAGCGTGCCATTCGACGGCCTTGCCCTCGTGGAAGCGGATCCAGAAGCCATCGATCAGCTGGCCCTGATAACTCAGCGGCTTCGTCGCGTAGACGATTCCCTCGGCCACGCCGCGCATCGGGGAGATAAAGCATTCCTCGGTAGGGATGTTGGGGTTGAAGAAAATGCCCTGCAGGCTCGTCTCACCGCCGCCGCAGAATTGCGCCTCGGGAATCATGCCGACGGTGAAGTCGGTGCCGTTGGAGGACTTGTAGCGCAGTTCCCGGATGTGCAGATTGTTGAGATATTCGCAGCGATCGTTCAGATCCTTGTTGTGGTCGTTCCATGCCTGGATGGGATCGCCCGTTACGCGCGAGGTCTTCAAAATGGCGTCCCACAGCTTTTCCACGGCCTGCGACGCACGCAGTTCCGGGAAGAGTTTCTTGGCCCACTTTTCGCCCGGCACAGCGGCGATACACCACTGATACTTGTTCTCGATCTGGTCGCGGTAGCCCTTGACAATGGGATACTTGGCCTGCTGGGCCTTGGCCATTTTCTCCTGGTTCACACCGCGCAGACCGTCGGGATCCTCGCTGATGAGGTAGATGCGGCAGGGAATGGTGTCAACATAGTGCTGCCAGCGGGCTTCTTCATAATTATCAAGCGTAGAGAGCGTCTTGAGCGAACGGTAGCGCACATGCAGCTTCGTAAGCGGTTGATAACTCCAGTCAACGACGACCTTTTTTGCTTTCAGCTTATAGCATTCGTCAACGAGCATCGCCACAAATTCCGGCTGGTCAAGTTCGGCCGTGATAAAGACCTCCTGCCCCTTCTGAACATTTGCACCGACCTTGGCGATGAGTTTTGCGTATTCCCGCAGGACTGTTTTTTTCATAAAAAAGCCTCCATTGCTTTTGTTTTTATCGAATTTGCCCTCATAGTTTATCACAGATTATCCGCGTTGAAAAGACATCCGGTGAAAATTCGCCCTTGCGGGCCTGCGCCGGGCGCGGTATACTGAAAGAAAACGACACATGGAGGGTTCTTTCATGCTTACTGATCAGCTTTTTGACTTTCTTGCCGCCAGCCCCAGCTGCTATCATGCCGTGCAGGCGCTTGCGAAGCGGCTGGAGCAGAACGGCTATACGCAGCTGCGGGAACAGGACGCGTGGACGCTGACACCGGGCGGAAAATACTTCGTCACGCGCAACGGCTCGTCGCTCCTGTCCTTCCGCATCCCGCAAAGTGCGCCCGCAGGCTTCCTGATGGCCGCCGCGCATACCGACTCCCCTACCTTCAAGATCAAGCACAACCCGGAGAAAAAGTCCGGCCCGTATGTGCAGCTGTCAACAGAAAAATACGGCGGCATGCTCATGGGCACATGGTTTGACCGGCCGCTTTCCGTTGCGGGCCGCATCGTGACAGCGAAGGACGGAAAGCTGGAGACAAAGCTGGTCGATGTAGACCGCGATCTGGCTGTGATCCCCTCTGTCGCCATCCACATGAACCGCGCCGCAAACGAGGGCTTCAAGTTCATGGCAAACATTGACACACTCCCGCTCTATGGCATGCAGGAATCCTCCGGCAGCTTCCGCAGCGTCGTGGCCAAGGCTGCGGGCGTGCAGGAGGACGAGGTGCTCGGAGAAGACCTGAGTCTGTATGTGCGCACACGCGGCACTTGCCTCGGCGCGAAAAACGAGTTTATTCTCGCCCCGCGGCTGGACGATCTCGGCTGCGTGTTTGGTCTGCTCGAGGGCTTTCTGGCAGCGAAGGCCTCCGGCAGCGTACCGGTTTTCTGCGCATTCGATAATGAAGAGGTCGGCAGCGAGACGAAGCAGGGCGCAGCGTCGAGTTTGCTTTCCGATACGCTCCGGCGCATCGCGCTTGCGCTGGGTCTGAACGAGGAAGGGTATCTGCGCATGCTTGCACAGAGTTTCCTTGTCTCGGCGGACAACGCCCACGGCGTGCACCCGAACCACCCGGAATACGCCGACATGACCAACACGCCGCGCCTGAACGGCGGCGTCGTCATCAAATTCAACGCCAACCAGCGCTACACGACCGATGGCGTCTCCTGCGCGCTGTTCACAGCAGTCTGCCGTGAGGCGGGCGCCCCCGTGCAGGTCTACGCGAACCGCTCCGACATGCCGGGCGGCTCGACGCTTGGTTCCATTGCCACAACGAAAGTCTCCGTCCCGAGCGTGGACATCGGCCTTGCGCAGCTGGCCATGCACTCGTGCGTGGAATCGGCGGGCGCGGAGGACCTCGACGCGCTGGTCAAGGCCATGACGTGCTATTACGGAAAGACCTTGACACGAAGCGGGGAACAGATCACGTTCTGAGTACGCCTAAAGGCTCCCTCTCATACGGGTGTAGGGGCACTGTGCAGATTTGCAGCTGCCCAGCGGGCGGAGCAGGGCCCCGCCTCTACCAACCGCATTTGATTTTTTGTTACTATATATAATAGAAAAAAGGAGGCAGATCCATCATGGGCATGATCCTGACGGACGAACAGCAGGCAATTCTGGACGGCGCCAAGGGCGAAACCATGGCGAAGGTCATGAAAACGCTTGTTATGTTCGGCGAAGCATTCCACGCGGAGAAGATGGTTCCGGTCACGAGCCGGTATAATCATCTTGTCACATCCTTCGGCCTCGGCGTTTTGCAGCCGGTGTATGATCTTATGCAGCAGCTGATCGACGCAGGCGCCGTATCCGGCCAGCAATTCTCGGCAGACCCCCGCCCGCTCGACCCCAATGTCCCGGCAAATCTCCTGCAGCAGCTTGTGTTCAAGAAATTTATGTACAACAAGCAGGCTTTCTATGAGGGCCAGCTGGAAAAACTCGGGCTGCTCAGTAAGGACGCATTCACCTGCACCTGCTATATGCCCGAGGTTGGCAACAAGCCCGAAAAGGGCGAGGTGCTCTCGTGGTCGGAATCCTCCGCCGTCGTGTACGCCAACTCCGTGCTCGGCGCGCGCTGCAACCGCAATTCCGGCATTATGGACATCATGGGCTCCATCGTCGGCTTTGTGCCGTATTTCGGTCTGCTGACCGACGAAGGACGCCGGGCAACGTGGGTCATCAAAATCGAGACGTCCAAAAAGCCCGAAGCGCAGCTGCTTGGCTCGGCCATCGGCATGAAGGTCATGGAAGACGTACCTTATGTCGTAGGCCTTGACAAGTGGCTTGGCACAGAACTGAATGATGCAGCCTGCACCTATCTCAAGGACTTCGGCGCGGCGACTGCGTCCAACGGCGCGGTGGGTCTGTACCACATCGCAAACCTCACCCCCGAGGCAAAGGAGCAGGGCGAGGCGCTGGTTGCCGAAGACGCGAAGGTCTATGTGATCGACGACGCGGAACTCCAGCGCGTGAAGGACAATTATCCCGTTGTTTGGAAGAATAAGGATGCAAAGCCGAAGCTTTGCTTCATGGGCTGTCCGCATATGTCACTCGAGCAGCTGAAAACCTGGACCGACCGCGTGGAAAAGGCGCTTGCAGAGGCAGGCCGCAGCAAAGTCTGCATCCCCACAGTCTTCACCGCCGCGCCCGCCGTTTTGAAGGAGTTTGAGAAAACGCCCTATGCCGCCCGGCTCAAAAAAACCGGCGTCATCACGTCCTATATCTGTCCGCTCATGTACATGAACAATCCGCTCTGCGGCAAGATGCCGGTCATCACCTCCTCCAACAAGCTGCGCACCTATACGACCGCGCGCTATTATACCGACGATGAGATCCTCGTCCAGATCACGAAAGGAGGCGCACGCGCATGAAGACCTTTCAGGGCCGCGTCGTGACGCCCGGCTGCGCGCAGGCTGAGGCGCTTGTGACGCACGGCGGACTCAATACGCTCGCTTCGTTCCAGAAATCGCTGCAGTTTGGCGACAAGACCGCCAAATGCGGCGACCAGAATAACCCTGATCTCTACGGCAAGCCCATGGCGGGCAAGGCGCTCTGCCTGCCGCAGACCATCGGCTCGACCACGGGCGGTCTGGTGCTCTACTGCGCCTGCGCCATGGACCGGCAGCCGGCCTGCATGCTGTTCGCCAACCCCATCGACTCTTTGGCCGCCGCCGGCGCGATTCTCGCCGACGTATGGCTCCAGCCGGGAAAAATGCCGGTCGTTGACTCGCTGGGTGAGGAATTCCTCTCCTACGTCAAGGACGGCATGACCGTCACCATTGGCCCGAACGGCATCGTGACAGTCGAGTAAGCACCGAACCACACACAGATTTGAATCAGGAAAGGGGCCGACAGCATTGTCGGCCCCTTTCCGCATTCTTTATTCAAACCGTCTGTGCTCATTTTCCCAGCGTCTGCCCGGCGCGGCGGCTATAGAGTTTGGCAAGACCACCCTCGCTTGTCTCACGGAAGGCGCGGTTCATGCTGATGCCGGTTTCGTACATCGTGCGCACGACCATGTCGAACGAAATCGTTCTTGTGCCGACCAGCATATGGGCCAGATTCGCCGAGTCGATGGCGCGCTTGGCGGCGACGGCGTTGCGCTCGATGCAGGGAATCTGCACAAGGCCGCAGATGGGATCGCACGTCAGGCCGAGATGGTGCTCCATGGCGATCTCGGCGGCGTATTCGATCTGCTCGATGGGGAATTCCATCAATTCGCACATCGCGGCAGCGGCCATGGAGCAGGCCGAGCCGATCTCCGCCTGACAGCCGCACTCCGCGCCGGAGATGGACGCGTTGCGCCGGATCAGGTTGCCGATGATGCCCGCCACGCCCAGCGCGTGGGCCATGCGCAGGTCGGAATAGTGGTATTTGCCCTGTAAGTACATGAGAACAGCGGGCAGCACGCCGCAGCTGCCGCAGGTCGGCGCAGTGACAATGGTGCCGTTGGCGGCGTTCTGCTCGGCGGCGGCAAAGGCGTACGCACAGACCAGCTGCAGTTCCCGCACCTGCGGGATCTCCTGCGCATGCTGCCGCTCATAGAGATAACGCGCCTTGCGCTGCACATTCAGGCCGCCCGGCAGAATGCCGGTTGCCTCCAGTCCCTCTTCGACCTCGGCGCGCATGGTGTGCCAGATGGTCTGCAAAAAGTCCCAGATCTCCGCCCCCTCGTTCAGTTCAACGTATTCGCGCAGCGAGATATACCGCCAGCGGCAGTATTGTGCGATCTCAGCAAACGAATTTTCTGGGTACACGTCGTCTGGCTCCGACGACTCGCGGCCCTCGATTACGATATCGCCGCCGCCGATGGACTCCACGCGCATGGACGCGAACTTTTCCTCTCCCTTATAGGCGGCAAAGTCCAGCGTGTTCGGATGGCGCAGATCGCCGGGATCCTTCTGCGAGAAAATGATCTCCGTCGGGGTCGGGGCAAGAACCTCACTCAGAACGCGGTCAGTGCCATGGCCGACGCCGGTCAGAGCCAGAGAGCCGTAAAGCGTGACCTCATAGCGTTCTGCATCGGGGTTTTCCTGTTTGAAGATGCGGGCTGCGCGCTCCGGCCCCATGGTATGGGAACTGGACGGACCCTTTCCAACTTTATAAAGATCACGAATGGATTTCATGAGAAGCTTCCTCCGATCGTATCGTTTCACCACATGATACCAGAGAACGCTTCAAATTACAACCTTAATTCAGGGCGGCTGCGTACTTTATTCGGAGCCGCCCCGGGCCGTCTGGTTCCGGCTCCGCCGGGCCAGCGCTTCGAGCGACAGTTCGCCCGCAAGCTTAAAGAGTGCATCGCGCAGCACCTGCTCCATGGGCAGGCCGGCCGCGCGGGCGACGGACGCGTAAAATTCCTCCGTCGCCGAATCGAGTGGGATACAATAGATCATGGCATGCGAACCTCCAATATTGCCTGCGTTCAGGTATCTCATCTTATGTACAGACGCTTGACAAGTGTGATAAAATAATTCCATTGACTGAAAAAGTATTTCCGAAAGGATGAAGCGATATGGCGAAAGAAAAGAAAGTCGAGCAGATCACCGATATGGAGGTCGATTTTGCCCAGTGGTACACCGATATCTGCCGCAAGGCAGAACTGGTCGAGTATGCGTCTGTCAAGGGCTTTACGATCCTGCGTCCCTATGGTTACGCGATCTGGGAAAACATCCAGCGTATCATGGACGCGGAGTTCAAGAAGACCGGCCATGAAAACGTTGCGATGCCCGTCCTGATCCCCGAGAGTCTGCTGAAAAAAGAAGGCGAACTGGTCAACGGCTTTGCGCCCGAGGTCGCGTGGGTCACGATGGGCGGCAGCGAAAAGCTGGAAGAGCGTCTGGCCTTCCGTCCGACGTCCGAGACAATGTTCTGCGATCATTGGTCGCGCGTGCTGCAGACTTACCGCGAACTGCCGATGCTCTATAACCAGTGGTGTTCCGTCATCCGCTGGGAGAAGACGACCCGCCCGTTCCTGCGCTCGAGAGAGTTCTGGTGGCAGGAGGGCCACACCATCCACGAGACAGCCGAGGAGGCCATTCACGAGACGGAGCAGCAGCTGAACTGCTACGCCGACTTCTTTGAAAACGTCCTCGCCATCCCCGTCGTACCCGGCCAGAAGACCGAAAAGGAAAAGTTCGCGGGTGCGGAGGCGACGTATACCGTCGAGTGTCTCATGAAGGATCACAAGGCGCTGCAGGGCGCGACGAGCCATTATTTCGGCGACAAGTTCTCCAGAGCCTACAACGTGACCTTTACCGGCCGCGACAACAAGCTGCAGTATCCGTTCCAGACCTCCTGGGGCTCCACCACGCGTATGATCGGCGCAGTCATCATGGCCCACGGCGACAATAACGGCCTCGTCCTGCCGCCCAAGATCGCCCCCATCCAGGTCATCGTCCTGCCCGTTGCCATGCACAAGGCAGGCGTTCTGGAAAAGGCCTCGGAACTGAAAGACCGTCTGATCAAGGCGGGGCTTCGCGTGAAGCTTGACGATTCGGATAACTCCATGGGCTGGAAGTGCGCGCAGTATGAAATGAAGGGCGTGCCCGTGCGCGTGGAGATCGGCCCGCGCGATATCGAGGCCGGTCAGTGCGTGCTTGTCCGCCGCAACGACGGCGAAAAGACGATCGTCGCACTGGAAAACCTTGAAGCTGCTGTGCAGGAGCAGCTGGAACTCGTCCAGAAGGGCATGTTTGAGAAGGCAAAGCAGAATCTCGACAACCACATTTATGAAGCGCATTCGCTCGAAGAGGCCAAGCAGCTGCAGGCCGAGCACGGCGGCTTCATCAAGACAATGTGGTGCGGCGAACTCGAGTGCGAACTCAAGATGAAGGAAGAGGGCGGCATGTCCTCCCGCTGCATGCCGCTCAAGCAGGAACACCTCGGCGATACCTGCCCGATCTGCGGCAAGCCCGCCAAGAAAATGATCTACTGGGGCATCGCATACTAATCCCCGGCTCCGACGTGTCAAGCCGCCGCACAACGCGGCGGCTTGTTCCGTCGAGGCCTAACCGCCAAAGTGCAAACCAGCGGAGCGTTTGCGCTTTGGAAAGGAGGAAACGGGCTCAGAGGATAAGAGGCTTCGCGCACAGCGAGGACTCGTTCCGTCGAGGCCGTTTCCGACGCACCTTCGGCGGCCCAATCTTTTTTCCTTGCGCGGGAAAAGATTGGGGAGAAAAGGGCGCTGGGACGCAGTTGGTGCATTCTGCGGATACGTTTTTGGCAAGCATCAATTATTAAGTCCCTACGAGCACTATGGTACGCGCCGCCTGTTACGAAACAACAAATTTGCTAGCAGTTGCCTTTGAATAGCTGCAGCAAATTAGCCTTGCACTCAAAACTTGCAAGGTAGTACGGATCCGCCAAGGCCCTGTAGGGGCCGATGCCCACATCGGCCCGTTGAGAAGTTACAAATTTTCCGAAGATTTCCGTAAAAACGCAGTGAATCAAAGCCTCCCCTTGCCGCGTTCTGCGCGGTAAGGGGAGGTGTCATTTGCGCCAGCAAATGACAGAGGGGATAAACCGCAGATTTTAGAGTGCTCCAAAATTTGCGGTCTTCCCCCTTCTCTTCTTTTTCAGCGCAAATTTTTTAAAAACCCTATTGACAAATCTGGATATCATCGTTATACTATAACCGTAATGATAATTATTATCAATATTAATTCAACAAGGAGTTTTGCCTATGTCCACTGTCCGCAAGCACAGCCATAAGCGCGACGCGATCCTCGAATGCCTACGCTGCACAACGAGCCATCCGACGGCGGAATGGGTCTACACGCAACTCAAGCCCACCATCCCCGACCTGTCACTCGCGACGGTCTATCGAAACCTCGCCATGTTCAAGGCTGAGGGCACGATCGATTCTGTCGGCGTCTACGACGGGCTCGAACGCTTTGACTTCCGCACCGACCCACACGCGCATTTTATCTGCCGTGTCTGCGGCGCGGTCAGTGATATTAACTGGCTCGAACTTCCCGAGGATACGCTTTCCGAGGTTGAACGGCAGACAGGCTCCAAGGTTGAAAGCTGCCGCATCGCCGTCACTGGCGTCTGCGCCGACTGCGTGAAAAAGGACGCGCACTGACATTCATCTATCCACAATTTTATCATTAAAAATATTTTACGGAGGAATTTATCATGAAGAAATTTGTTTGCAAAGTCTGCGGTTACATCTACGAAGGCGACGCTGCTCCGGCAGAATGCCCCGTCTGTCATGCGAAGAGCAACATGTTTGAGGAAGTCAAGGGCGATCTGACCCTGGCTGCCGAGCATGAGTACGGCATTTACGCCAAGACTGTCAAGAATAACCCCGACATTCCCGAAGCTGACAAACAGTATATCTTCGACCAGCTGAAGGCCAACTTCAACGGCGAATGCTCTGAGGTCGGCATGTACCTCTGCATGGCCCGCATCGCCCACCGCGAGGGCTATCCGGAGATTGGCCTGTACTGGGAAAAGGCCGCTTACGAAGAGGCAGAACACGCCGCCAAATTCGCCGAAATGCTCGGCGAGGATCTCGAACCCAACATGAAGGCCACCACGAAGGACAACCTCAAGTGGCGTGTTGACTGCGAATTCGGCGCAACGCAGGGCAAGTTTGATCTGGCTAAGTGTGCCAAGAAGAACAACCTCGATGCCATCCACGACACTGTCCATGAAATGGCCAAGGACGAAGCCAGACACGGCCGCGCGCTCAAGGGCCTTCTGGAGCGCTACTTCAAGTAAGATGGACTACACGGAAAACACCGTGATCTGCAACTGCAAGCATGTGACCTTGGCGGACATTGACGACGCTCTACAGCGGAGCGCGCGCTTCTCCGATGTGGAGAAGGAGTTTGCCGAGGTACAGAAGCTGACCAGCTGCTCGACCGGCTGCGGCGGCTGCCACGATAAGATCATGGCAGTCCTCTCCGAGCGGCTCAGCGGCTGAGAATAAAGGAGAATTTGAACATGAAATATGTCTGCGATATTTGCGGCTATGTCTATGACCCGGAGGTCGGCGACCCCGACAATGGCGTAGCCCCCGGCACGCCTTGGGAAGAAGTCCCCGAAGACTGGGTCTGCCCGCTCTGCGGCGTCGGCAAGGACCAGTTCAGCCCGGAAGAATAAGCCTTAATTTAGAGCAGGAGAGGATGCCATTCCTCTCCTGCTTTTTTGCGCTTTCCGCAGCGCCAGCAAACGCTATGCAAATCAGATTATCCAGCGGTTGACCAACGGGATCTTTTTTAAAAGCAAATAGATGCAGTAGCTGCCTGAGAGGCACAGCAGCGCAAGGAACGGAACCGAAATGGCTGGGCGGAAGCAGCTGGTTGAAAAGCCAACATGGGCCAGCACACGCAGAACCAGCAGATGCACCAGATACACACAAAACGAGCCGCTGGATAACGCCTTTGCTATACGTTCCATTTTTCTGTTTTCCTTTTTCCCAATCCGAATACAGAGCGAAAAGAAGCCTGCCGCGAGGAAACAGGGCCCCGGCGACAGGCCTTCCAGCAGCTGCGCAGACAGCTTTCCTGTACGGATAGAGCGAGGCCATGTACCGGCAAAACAGATGATGAACCCGATGAGGATCATTGCAGCCGTCAAATGTACCGGGAGCGGCTTACGCTTTATCAGAAAATGCCCCAGCCAGGTGCAGCCGATCGCACCCCAGGCCAGCGTGAGCGGCCATTGCAGAAAAATGCCGGAAAACGCTTGGAGAAGCCCGAGACTTTTGAGCGTTGGAAGCAGCACGCCATATAGAATCCAGAATGACAGCGCGTAGCGCTCCGTTTTTTCATCTGCATGTGCTGCAAACGTGTATGTAATCGGCAATGCAGCATATACCAATAGCATGATATGCAGGAAATACAGATGGCCCTCATGCTGGCCGCGCAGCAATTCCAGTAAAATCGTATGCAGCGCTTCTGCGGTAAGCTTCTCGTGCAGAAAGCGCGGGATCACTTTATAAACAGCCGCCCATACAAACAGCGCAATCAGGATGTGCGGAATATTTCGGTTCCAGATATGCCGGACGGACAGACCGCCGCTTCTATCCATAAACAGGACACCGCTGCACATTAAGAACATCGGAACAGCACCTCTTGCAAGGCTGCTCCAAAACAGACCTTCCAGCCACGCAGCGCTCCCGATCTGCCTGCCGAGCAGGACCTCGCTGGATACATGGATCATCACCACGCAGAGAATCGCAAATGTTTTCGCGTAATCAACGGCGGAGATTCGGTCACAGCGTCTGGCGTTTTCTCAAAAGGCTGCACAATGTACCTCCTATCAGAATATATTTTTGAATCATCCTGCAAGCACATTCTGCCTAAAAGTAGATAAATCAATTTTAAGCTCGATATATTCTTATGTCAAGTTGATTATTCGCCTTTTGAACTGTTTCGGTTGCATGATCCGGTCTGTAAAATAACCTTTAAGGGGGCAGATGTTTATGGAACTGGATTATTTTGAAATCGGCAAGAGAATCGCCCACCGCAGAAAGGATCTGGGCTTGAAGCAAACCAAGGTCTGCGAACGTGCCGGTATCAATGATAAATATTTGTCCTGCATTGAGCGCGCGGCGTCCATTCCATCGCTGGACGTCGTCATGCGGCTTTCCTTCGCGTTGGACTGCACCCCGGATGAATTTCTGGTAGGCAGCGTGAAGCATGACGACGCACAATGGAGGGACGTTGCAGAACTCCTGCGTAATATGAATACAAAAAAGCTGGATTTGGCAAAGAACTTTTTGCTGTGGCTGAACAAGCAAGAACTATAGAAAATCCATTTACCTTATGAAAGTTAAAATGTGACAGTTCAGTACTTACTGAAAAAACGGTACGAGGATATTTCCTCATACCGTTTTTCTTATGCCTGCTCCCTTACAAATTGAGCAAGATTGCGATACATTGTTTCTGTTATTTTTGGAGGAAGCTTCAAGCCCGCCTCCGTTTGTTTCAGTCCTTCAAAAGGAACCGCTTCCAGACACTTCTGGATATCCAGTCTTGATAGTAATTTAACGGTGTACGGCCTTTTATTGTCAAGAAATGCAATCGACAGAAGGAACTCCTGCACTGTTTTACTGTTTAGCAGCAGCATCATGCTGTAAGCGATATCATAATCATAAAATGCCAAAAAATAAGCAGTATCATCGGTCATAACAGGTTTGCTTGCATACAGCAGACAGAACAGCGGTTTTTTGTAGAAACCAGAAAGTGCAACTTTATACGGAGCAAAACTATAGTCTCCAATTCCAAACATAGAGAATGGGGCAGTTTCTTTATATATCACGCTTTTCCGTTTATCAAAACTCTCTATGTTATCATTTAGGTATTTCCAAGTAAGCGGGTACTCTTTTTGGATGTATGCGGTATCTTGTTTCGGCTTCGTTTGTGTTACGATAACAAATTTGGAGAAGTCATGTATGATTGGTTTTTTGAAATGGCTGGATTTAACAAGCGGAAATACCAGTCCATTTTCAAGACGAACCGCCGTTTTGTTTTTGTTTATGAAGTCATTATCCTTGCGGTCAAGTTCCATCACTTTCCCACAGTCATGCTTTACACCTTGCCTCCATACAAATTGGCATTTGCCTTCAAGATCTGTTATTGTCCTCGCAGTTTTAACTGTATCACCGCTGACAATCAATGTATCAATCACGGATTTCTTATCAAAATCTTTGACTTCACAGACAATTTCTCCCGCACAAGCTTCATCTGTAGATAACTTGATTATAAGAACGCACGCAGAAGCAGAGATACCGAATATCTTACTGCTATTAAAATTTAGCATCTCGACTTTTTGGTATGCAATGTGATTCCTTGACAGTTCTGAAACCACATTTCTTGCAACCGAAGTTTTGCACAACATGCAAATTGTGCTATTTGTGTGCTTGTATTCGCCAATCAGCTTCAAAATAATATATTCGCAAATATCAAAGTTGGACGAACCTGTAATTGCTTCAATCCCCCGCAAGCCCTTGAAATTGGTTTTAGGGGGAAGATTGAAAGACAACTCAGAATTTGTAGCCCAAGGCGGATTCCCAATGACCAAAACACAATCTTCGCCGCAAAGAGTTTTGGTACTGACATTAAAAATGTCATTTGTTTCAATCGTGGCAGATGGGACTTCTATTCTAGCAGCGTCTGCACGTTTCGCATTGACTTCTATTCCAATCAATTTGCTGCATGCAAACGTATTTGATGCAGCAAGAAGAAAATTCCCGACGCCGCAAGTAGGTTCCATAATCGCTGCTGCATCTTCTGCCAAACGGCTTTCTTTGATGTAATTACAGACCCTATAGCAAAAATCCAACGGGGTTTGGTAATCGCCAAATTCTTTTTTCACATTACCAGACAAAATTAACGACCCCTCCAACGGAATTGTTCAGTTCTATCACGCGCTTATATTGTAACCTCCATTGAAGAGCGTTGCTAATCGTTAAGTAACCTTGCTGTGGAGGATTTGCAAGTATTTCGTCCGCAAGGTCGCTGTATGTAATTTCATCGCCCGGAACATTTCTGTCGTAAAGCAGACCAATAATATCATCTTTGTTTGCATGAACAGACAGCATTTGCCTCAACGCTGCCGTGATTGTGTAGTCGGCCGTTCTGTCTGCTTCGATAAACGTACAGTGCGTTATATGCAGGGTACAAGTTGTTTTCGTGTCTTGTTTGTTATATACAAAAACAAGCAGATTATATCCTAATCCAAAAATTTTTTGACGAGCGGATTTGAAAGGGCAGCTGCTTTGCGGTTGGACATAACTTGTCGTCTTTATATCTGTATTTACAGATGGCAAATCAATGCCGGAAGCGCTGCTGCCAACGGTCATTGTATACTTCCTGCTTAGGGTGTATCTGAAAACTCCCAACGCACCCGGACAGCGGGCCTTTTTGCGGTGCGCCGCGTCATTTTTCCTTGAAATACGTCAGTATTCCTGCGAAAAAATGTCTTGCGCAACGCAAAAATCCCTCGCTGTCGGTCACATCATGAGTTTTCAGATACACCCTAATATCTTATCAACCCCTTTCTATTATTTTGTTGATATTTACAATGTAACACAGTCATACTTGGGCGTCAATTAAACTATACAAATAATGATAATTAAATATCTAATTTTGCAAATTATACTATCATCAAGAGGTGATGCTATGATTTGCGATACGATTAAAGAACTCAGGGAACGGGCAGGGCTGTCTCAATCTGCTTTGGCAAAAAAGATTGGTGTCACCCGCTCGGCGGTGAACGCATGGGAAATGGGACTTTCTATACCAACAACGCAATATATTGCAGAACTTACACAGCTTTTTCATGTATCGGCGGATTATATGCTTGGCCTTGATAATACAGAATCAATCTATATTGGCAATCTGTCAGAAGAGGAAAAACACATTCTGTATTCTTTGCTTAACTATTTTCACAACAAATAATCAAACCCCGCAGGAGTAGATTGACTCTTGCGGGGATTTTGCGTATAGTGTGAACAGAAAGGGGAGAAAGAACTGGAAAACCCATATAAGGCATTAGAGGCTCATATAGGAGAAGTTGTGATATATCCAGCGTTGTGTAGACTGATTGGCGAGGATGCAAATCTGACAGTTGGTTCACGCAGCAGTTGCCACAAACGAAGAAATTTCACACTTTAGCAAGCACCAGAGAATGGGAAATCTAAGTATTTGACTACAAATGTGGGGTCGTCCGAAAAGCGACTGTTTGATAGACGCTTGGGGCGAACCTTTTGAGGCATTAACGCAGAGAACGAAGAAAGGAAAATTATGACCAGACAATATCGGATACAAAAGGTCACTGGGGAGCCGGACTGGGATAAAATCGAAAAAGCGCCGCTCGACCAGCGGCTGTGGCGGCCCTGTGAGGCGATCAGCGCCTACGCGCAGCTTGCATATGACGAGAGCAGACTGTATGTGCATCTGCACGCGGAGGAAGCGCAGATCCGCGCGGAAAATTCCGGCGTGCTCGATCAGCCGTGTCAGGACAGCTGTCTGGAGTTCTTCCTCAGCGCCGCAGAGTGCGACGCGCGGTATTTGAATATCGAACTGAACCCGAATCTCTGCCTCTACTTTGGCTTCGGAACCGGGAGAGTTGATCGGATGCGGCTCCTGCTTCCGGGCGGCGGGAAGACGCTGAACGCGTGCTGCGAAAGAACGGCTACCGGTTGGGATGTGGCATATGAACTCCCGTTCAAGCTGCTGCAGCTGTTCTTCCCGGATTTCAGTCCCTCCGGGAAAATTAGAGGGAATTTCTACAAATGCGGCGATCTGACAGCGCAGGAGCATTATCTTGCGTGGAACCGTGTGGATGCCGGACATCCTGATTTTCATCTTCCGGCATATTTTGGAGAACTATGCTTTTCTGACTGACAACAACGGACCCGGCTCGGATTCCTTTGGGCCGGGTCTGTTGCTGTTCGTCTATTGCGCAAGCTGAAAGGTGTTGCGATATGCCTGAAAATTGTTCGTGCGTTTTTTCTGAAAATGCGGTAAGATGGGTGTATGAAATCAAAGGCGTTGGGAGGCTTTCGTATGCAGGATTACGCTGCGCTGGCGAAAATATCCGGCTTTACAGACGCCGCGTTTCTGCCGGTACGGGAACTGGTCGTTGTGCCGGAGTACCGCAGGTTTTGCGAGCAGAACCTCTGCGGCAATTACGGTGTGCTTCCGGTCTGCCCGCCGATGAGCGGCACGGTCGAGGAAATGACCGCTGTTATGCAGCGGTATAAGACGGCACTGGTTTTAATGATCGAAACAACGCCCTTCGATTATCGGGATACGGCGGAGCAGAAGACTGCAAAAAAGCACCAGAACGTGTTGACGGAACAGCTTATGGCAAAGATGCAGGCGGATGGTCTGACCGACCTTCTGATGATGGGTGCAGGACCTTGGAAGCATGCGCCCTGCATGTCAGCCTATTGTGTGGACGCGCAGAAAATGGCCGACGCTGTCCACATGAAATGTTGGGCAAACGATGGAAAAATTCGCTATTTTTCTCTGATCCTGTTTTAACGCGGGCAGACAGAGACGCATGCCCCTACAAACAAGCCAGTGAAATTGCAGCATGAAACCAACAAAGAAATCCTTTGGCAGACTGAACCGGGCCGCAGAGTGTCGCTCTGCGGCCC
>ERZ773145.581-NODE-581-length-35667-cov-236.645709_pt1 | contig 35667 bp, 31 predicted proteins | sample MGYA00580848_ERZ773145 | MGnify/ENA primary metagenome ERZ773145 (study PRJEB29015, sample SAMEA2737858) | human gut metagenome | biome: human gut; feature: human-associated habitat; material: faeces | place: China | collected 2012 ... | reverse complement strand
CCGGACAATTTGGCGATTTCGTAGCCGTTTAGCACTTTGTGTTTTATCAACGTGCAGTATACTTTTGCCTCATTAGATGAAAAACCGAGTTTTCCCAAAAAATCAAAACTATTCATAGTAGTTATATCACTCACCACTATTATGATACAAATCTTTCCGCTGTCAATACTCTTTTTAAAATATCTGATATTAAATTTGCTCTTTTTCGTCAATACGGACTATCGTCAAAGTCCAGTTTGTCGTATAAATCGCCGCCTTGCCTATCGAAACGTTCTTGCTGCTCGGGTGTAAAAGATGCTTTTAACGTTTCCGGTCTACGCAACGCAAAATTGCCGATATCGCGTCTGAACGTACGATTGATTATAGGGGCAAATGTATGAAGGCTTTCTACATCTCCTATAATTTTCACTCGATCTTCCAGTGAAATTTTATCCCTATTCAACATTCAGACAGCGTTTCGATAAACAGGGGGTTGAATTAACATTGCCGTTCCCCAATTGGTATTGCCGGCTTTTACAAGGTTGTATAACGCTTCTTCCTTCCAATTCTCTTTGTTTCCACGGATTGGTTTTGCCGCCTCGTTGATAAAAGGATTAGGTTCAGAGTAAGCACCAAATAGTCGGACGTAAGAAAAGCCAGGGAAAAATGGCTCTAAAGCCCTTGACTGCATTTCTATTTATTTAGAAACGGCCGAATTCTTTAACAGCCCCTTGATCCTCTTGATTACTATCTTAGGAAGGTTTAGCTTGAAGCAGGATTGAACTGCCCATTGTTGTCATGATTCTTATTTCAGGTAAACTTTCTTTAAGCATTTTTAAATTGACTAATGAAGTCTCAATATTACGAGCCTCCAGCTTGGCTTTCTGTGCCCATGTCAATAGAGCAAGATTGCTTTTTTTGTTTCGGCCAATCTACGACATGCCATTTTTGAACCATATCCCATTTCTGCTTCGCTTGCGATTGTACATACCTTTTCAATCTTGCGAGTCTTAGACGCTATTTTCAAATCAGACCTCTTTCATAAGTTTACCTTTGAGGTAAATATAGTTTGCTCCTATTTACTGCTAATATAAATGATATCTGTTTACCTGAGAGGTAAATCTCTTGCGATATGCTAAAAAGATAGGGCGGTACCGCATAACTTTCGATTTTTTTTGAACTTCATAAGCAGCACCTTTGAATGTATACTTTAGGTACAGCAAGAGATTACTTCAAATGTTTGTTGCTACTCGATATGCAACTCAAACAAGGCCGAGTTCGAATGATTCGAGGTTTCGTCGGGAGGACACAAAACATTTTTATTATCCTTTTGCAGTTAACGATATCTCACCAACATTTTGGTAAGATATCATTTAAAAGAAAGAAAATAATATTGAGAACAAATTAGAAGAATAATGCAGGCCAGGGATAAAAACTGACTCATCTATGAATGGTCAGTTTTTTTATCTATCCTTTTCTATTAAACTAATAAACTGATTTCAGTTGTATTTAAAATCCATGTTCTACATCCAAAAAATAAAGCCATAATTAAAGCCCTTTCAATTATTTATCTTATACTTCAATCGATAAAAATTATATGGAGATAAAATATGATTAAAAGAACTAAAGCTATATCTATATTGTTGATGCTAGTATCACTAACATCATGTGAGCCTATCAGGTTCACATTCAGCAAGCCTTCAAGTAATAAAAACAATACCACCAATAGTTCTTCCTCAATCAATACTATCGATTCTATAGAAATAACAAACCCTATCGATAGATTAGTTTTAGGTCATACATATCAATTGAACACATCTACTGATGAAGAAATTATATGGGAAAGTGGAAATACAAATATAGTTTCTATAGATGAAGAAGGTGTTATAACTGGTAAAAAAATAGGATCTACTACTATCTATGCTTCTTTAGCCATAGATAGCTCAGTCTCTACTGAAATGAATATTACTGTAGTAAATAAAACTCCTACTCCGACATCAAGCTCGTCTTCATCCAATAATAATTCTTCTTCCTCAAGCCAAACAAATCCTATAGAAAACGAGAATCCTGATCCAAAAAAATACAAATTAAATTGGCACGATGAATTCGATGGGAATTCATTAAATATGAATTATTGGTCTTATCAAGAAGGTGATGGATCACAATATGGAATTCCAGGATGGGGTAATAGCGAGCAGCAATACTATTCTCAAGATAATGTTTCAGTAAATAATGGAGCATTAAAAATAACAGCAAGAAGAAAGAACAAAGGTGGAAAAGCCTATACTTCAGCAAGAATAAGAACTGCTAATAAAGTAGCTTTTACCTATGGGAGAATAGAAGCTAAGATCAAACTACCTCCTTATCAGGGTTTATGGCCTGCATTTTGGATGCTTCCTGACACTACTACTTATGGAAACTGGCCAAATAGTGGAGAAATAGATATCATGGAAGCTAAAGGAAGACTTCCAAATGAAACATCGGCAGCTATTCACTTCGCCGACAATAACAACCAACATAAATACAACACTGGAACTTGTGATTTGAATCAAACTTTATCAAGCAATATGAAAGACTGGCACACCTACGCCGTGGAATGGGAATCAGATTCCTTATTCTTCTATGTCGATGATATTTGCTTCTTCGGTTCTAAATGCAATCAATATTCAGGTGTAGAAGGAAATAACGGACAACCATTCAATAAAAACTTCCATATTCTATTAAATTTAGCTGTGGGTGGTATGTTTGATAACTATATCAATCCAAACGATTCTGATTTACCCGCTTCTATGGAAGTTGATTATGTCAGATGGTGGGGATTGAAATAGAAAACAAACTATTCAAGAATAAAACTACACAAAAAAACTCAAGCTTATTATTTTTATAAACTTATACAAAAAGAGTGTTGTAAAATTATGCCTGGAGTTTTTTTATTATGGATAAAAATATATTTAATAGAAAAGATAAAGATTTGCAGTTGAGAGCAAACGATGGTCGTATTCCTTTGGAAGGCGATAGACCTGTATCGAAGAAAAAGATTGTAGCTAGAGGACCTATTCCTACTCAAGACGAAATCACAGAAATCGATAGACAAGGAAGAAAAGAAAGAAATGACTATAGGAAGAAATGTAGAAAAGAAAGAAGTCTTCCCGGATTGAGTAAAGAAGATAAACGCCATATGAGAGATATAGAAAACGCAACTCTCAACAAGATGAAATATGACAATATGAAAAAGCAAGCTGAGTGTTACGCTAAAGCTACAGGTCAGACTTTGCCTGACAATTTATCCTATAACGATTTAGAGACCATCTCCATCCGTTGCTTCTTACCTCAATATACTAGAGGTGAGGATTTATCCTCTGCCATCTCGCATATCATAGGTGGAGCTTTAGGAATAATAATGCTGATAGTTGGAATCTACTATTCAGTAGTAACGACAAGACCATACTTCGGTGTCGACGAAATTTATGCTTTCAGCCATCCTGCCGCCATCGCAACAATGTTCATATTCGCACTAGGAGCTATCTTCTTATACGCGATATCTGCTATCTACCACTTTCTTTGGGTCAATGGAGGAAAGAAAGTATTGAGAGTCATTGACCATTGTACTATCTATTTCTTAATAGCAGCTTCTTATACTCCTATCACAGTCCTGGGACTTCCAGGTGCTTATGGAATGGGCATGACTTGGGTTTATGTCGTATTAGGAGTCGAGTGGGGATTAGGAATCTTGTTGACCGTCTTCAATTGTCTTTGGCTGAACAACAAAGTCGTAGTCGGTGTATCCATGGCAGGATATATCATCTTAGGATGGATGATCATCGCTTTTACTCCAGTCATAATAACTGAGATTGGAATGACCGGATTCCTAATCATATTATTTGGTGGAATCGCCTATACATTTGGAGCTATATTTCATGGAATGGGTCATAAAGTCAGATATATGCACACTATAGCTCATTCCTTATATGTTGTAGGAACTTTATTGCATTTCATTGGCATTCTTTTATACTTCGTCTTATAATCTTATATCGACTGAGAGATTTACTGAAATGAACGAACAAAATATTAAAATCGAAGAAAAGTCTTATTCGGGTAAAGATAGAACTAGCAAGTCTAATTTAATTTATAAGTTGGCACTTACTGCAATGCTCACCGCCTTCGCATTTGTACTAGGAGGAATAGGCTCCGCCATAGGTATATTTGATCCTTGGACAAATGGAGGATCAGTATCCTTATCCTCGCTTCCTTTAGTTTTCATAGGATTGATATGTGGTTGGCAATACGGATTGCTAGGTGGTGTCGTATATGCTGGAATAGATATGTTGATGGATAATGGATATGTCTATTCAGTAAATGCTATTTGGATTTCTATACTATTGGATTATATCTTGGGATTTGGATTTGCATTTGTCGCTGGATTCTTCAGAAAGCCATTCTTAAAACATAAATGGTGGCCATTCTTCGTGGCTATGACTTTTACTATGTTGCTTCGTTTTCTCTCTTCGTTCTTCTCTGGTGTATTCGCTTTTGCTACCATAGCCAGTTGGAATAGCCCAGCTACTTGGATTTACTCTTTGACTTACAACGCCGGATATACTGGAATATCATTAGTCTTAGATTTAATAGTCGGTGGCTTGTTGATTAAACCTATATGGAACGCCATAGATAAATCTCCACTAAAACTATCATTATAAATTCAATTGAATCGACTGAAACAGGATGGATTTCCATCCTGTTTTTGTTTTCCATTTCAAACATTTAACTTAAACCCAATTACAGCCGTGTCTATTTATTAAGATGTAATATATAATCTTATGTCTATATTTAACTAAGGAGGATTAAACATGGCCGAGCTAGACCCTGAAAAGTTAAACACAGAGAACAAAGAAGTAGAAAATAAAGAAGAAACTACTGCAGAAGAAAGCCAACCTGTCGAGGCTAAAGTCGAAGAGGCTAAGAAAGATGAAAAAGGAGTCGAGACTTTAGAAACTGAGGAAGGTGTCTACACAAAGAAAGAAGCTGATGTTCAAAAGAACTTCATCTACAAAAATGCTTCTGGAAAAGTTGATGGAGTCAATTTAAAGTTAGCAGACGCTATCGAAAATGCTAGAAAGAACTTCGTAAAAAACTATCGTTCTAATAGACTAGGAGCAAATATATCAGTTGGAATATTTGCCTTCTTCATCGTCGCTACAGCAGTCGTATACTTCACTTTGAGTCAAACTGAAAACAAGACTCTTTACAACTGCTTGATGTGGCCTTTCTTCGGATTGGCTATTGTCGCATTAGTTTGCTTCTTAATTCTCTCCAATGTCGGAAAGAAAAAAAGCTACAAAGAGATTGGAAACTATCTCGATATATGGACTGATTCATTTATCTCGGATGCATATGTTGGAAAACCCGGTGTGGACAATGTCACTTATTCCATCAATGGAAAAGTTGATGATTGGTCTATCATCAACACCCACTACTTTGCAACTATCGATTCGATTGAATCTCGTTCACATGTCGTAATGGATTACTACGGAAAAGCACTCTGCGATACAGAAGTTTCAATTTCAGTTCCTGTATACAATGAATTTGTAAATAGAATTGCCTTAGAGAAAGTTATCGAAGATCCTAACAAGGCAGAAGAAGTTAACGAAGAACAACCGGTTGCTGAGAAAGATAAGAAAAAGAAAGCTAACAATGGTAGAAGTCCATATGTAGGTGGATATGGTAAATTCCTCAGCTATGAAGTCAATGCTAAGAATCCTAACGATTACTTAATTGTCGTAAGAAAAGTTAAAGATACTTATCTTCCTACAAATGTTCACGGATTGACTAGATTCGATAACTTGGCTGGTGAATTATTAAGTAATGACTATGTGATTTGGGCTAGCGATGAGAAGTTTGTACGCGAGACATTAAAGCCTGCAATAATCGAAGCTATGCAAAAAATGACACCCAATAGTGTCTTGCAAGACTGGTTCTTCACATTCAATAAGAACGAAGCTGCATTCATGCTCAACTATAGTTCTGCTATCATGGAGCTTCCTATGTATGATAAAGTTCAAGAGAACAATGTCGAGCAATATCCTCACGATGTAGAATTGGCCTTGACTGTATTTAAAAATTTGGCCGATGAAATAAAAGAAGAAAAGGCTGAAGAAATAGAGAAATAAAAAGAAGGTTTATTATGGCAAAAATCAAATCACCTTATGGAAAGTTTGTTTTGAAGACTGCCAATGACACAAGAAAACTTGGAGAAAGATTAGCCAAGTCTTTGGCTGGTGGAGAAGTCATCTTAGCCTATGCACCTATGGGTGTTGGTAAGACTTGCTTTGCTCAAGGATTAGCTAAAGGTCTAGGAATTGACAGGGTTGTAAACTCTCCTACATTCAACATGATAAAAGTTTATAGAGGAACATCTTTAACTTTCTACCATGTCGATGCATATAGACTTGAAAACAAAGATGAAAATCGAGATATAGGTCTTACAGAATTGTTGAACGATCCAAGCGGTGTGTGTTACATCGAATGGCCTGAGTATATAGTTGATGAATTCGAGAATGTTAAAGACTTCATCACAATCGAATTGACCATGAATAAAAATGGTACAAGGGAGGCAGTAATTAGCCATGGAAGAACTAAATAAGAATCGTCTTTTCATAGATGCATCTATGAAAAGCTTGACCGTAGTCATATCGAGTGGAGATCAAACCTTTGAAGGATTTGATGACAAACCGAAGGAAACATTGGAAAACATGTTTCCTTTGATTATGTCTTTATGTGAAAAAGCTGGAATCAAATATAAAGATTTAGATGAGATTTATGCTACTACTGGGCCTGGATCTACAACCGGAATAAGAATGGCTTTGACACAAGCTAGAGTTTTCTTTGCATTAAAACATGAAGCCGACTTATATGGTGCTCCTACATTAGAAGTCTTATTCAGAGCATCCAAATTGAAAAATGGATTAGCTATTTTATCCGATAGACATAACACTTTATTTTATGCTCTTTATAAGGATGGTCAAAAGATCAGTGATGGTCACGCCGATAAACTAGAAGATATAAACGGATTCAGCAATGAGACAATTATCTATGCTTCAATAGATGAAGGAGCTAAAGCGATTGCTCAAGGACATGAATCTATATCATTATCTTTAGCTGAGTCTTTACAAGTTAGAGAAGCATATAAGAAATACACACCTGATGATGTTCAAGATCTAGTTCCTCTCTACACTGAAAAGATATGATGATAGTCAATCAGCTTTCTAAAGAAACAATCGATGATGTTCTAAGAATTGCAAAAGAAAGAAATCTTAGTCATTCCTTGGATAAACAAGTCCTTATAGATGCTTTAGATGAGAAAAATCATCTAGTCTTAGTAGGATCAATCCAGGGGATAACAATAGGTTATGTCCTAGCGACATTAGAACTAGATGAGGCAGAAATAGATTCCGTTGCCGTATCGATAAAATATGAAGGAAACGGCTATGGAAGACTTTTGATGGAAGAGATGATCAAAGCGTTGGAAGAGATGAATGTAAATAGAATCTTATTAGAAGTAAACGCCAAAAACGAAAGAGCTAAAAATCTATATATAAATAGAGGATTCAAAACATACAGAATTAGAAAAGGATACTACAACGGTATAGATGCCTTGTGTATGGAATGGAGGAAGCAAAAATGAGTGATGGTAAAAATAGATGTATTCTAGCTTTGGAAAGTAGCTGCGATGAAACAGCTGCCGCTGTATTAAAAGATGGAGAGATGAAATCCAATATCATCTCCACACAAATTAAAGAACATCAAAAGTTTGGAGGCGTATATCCGGAATTAGCTAGCCGTCTTCATCTTCAAAATGTTGCGTCAGTTATCTTCATGGCTTTAGATAAAGCTGGTATTAAACCTGAAGAATTGACTCATGTGGCAGTTACAGCTGGACCTGGTCTCCCCGGTGCATTACAAGTCGGTGTGATAGCAGCTAAGACTGTCGCCGCTTATCTTGGAATCCCTTTGATCGGGGTCCATCACTTAGCCGGACATCTATATGCTAACGAATATGCTGGTGATTTTCATTTCCCTATGATTGCATGCTTAGCTAGTGGTGGAAACTCAGAGATCATCTTGATGAAAGATCATCTAGATTTTGAAATCGTCGGTCAAACTTTAGATGATGCCATCGGAGAAGCTTTCGACAAAGTAGCTCGTGAAATCGGTCTTCCCTATCCAGGTGGAGTCGCAATAGATAAGCTATGCAAAGCTCATCCTGAAGTAAAACCTTTCAAACTTCCTTTCCCACGTGTTCCTGGATATAACTTATCTTATTCTGGATTGAAGTCGGCAATCATAAGAAAAGTTGAGCAAGAAAAAGCTCAAAACGGTGGAAAATTATCCAATGAAAGAGTTATTGAGTACGCTAAATCTGTAGAAGTTGCTTTCGTTAATCAATTCGTTAGAAAAGCCTTTAAAGCAGCTGAAGATTTCCACGCAAAAATGGTCATAATCGGCGGAGGTGTTTCTGCTAATTCATATCTTAGAAGTGAAGTGTTGAAACACAAGGATGAATACGAAGTGTTGATTCCTCCTATGTGGTGCACTACTGATAATGCATCCATGATTGCTAAAGCAGCTGATCACATCATAGATGCCGGATACGGAAGTGACCTGTCACTTCCTACAGACCCTTGTATGAATTTGGATGGATTCCCATTCAGCGGTGAATTCAAAGGAACCTACAAGCTTAACTAGTCATGGGGTTGATTTATAAAGGCTTCCTTAAGATTTTCCACAAAGTATGGAAGAATGTCGAAGTGGAAGATCAGAAAAGAATGAAGACATTAGTCTTGCCTGACGATGTTTCTTTTGAAGACTTCAAGTATGGTGAGGATGACGACCCTTACCATACTTTTTCTATTTATTGGCCAAAAGATAAAGATTTGACTAAACTACCTATATTGATTGATATTCATGGTGGAGCTTGGGCTTATGGCGATAAAGAGCTAAACAGACCTTTTTGTATGACTATGGCTCATAGGAATCTTATAGTGATGGGAATGAGTTATAGGCTTGTAGAAGGGGTTCAAGTAAATAATCAATTAGAAGATATAATAAACTCCATCAATGGATTTATAAAAGTTGCTAAAGAGAGAAAATACAATTTAAACAACGTTTTTCTTACAGGTGATTCAGCTGGCGGATACTTTGCTTTGTCACTAGCTTCTTTATTGGATAGAAAGCTAATCAATCCGATTCTAGGCTTAAATCTAAACATAGATTTCAAAGGACTAATCTTAAATCATCCAGCCTTTGATTTTGACATCATGGGTCAAACACATTTCTGGTATCCTTTGTTGTTCAGAGCTATGTTTGGAAAGAAATATAAGAAAAATCCAATATATGTAAACACTAAAAACACTAAAGTTTTAATGGATAATGTTTATCTTCCACCAATGCTATTCATAACTTCTACCGGTGATGATGTAATGGGTGAAATAAACATCGATGTTCTTAAAGAAGTTAAAAGATACTATCCTAATATCGAAGTCATAAACAATGACATCGACCCAAAAGGACATGTTTATAATGTCGCTTATATAAATTCCGATTCAGCAATTAAAACAAACGATAAAATATTAAATTTCATTTTATCAATTTCTAAAAAATAAACTATCGCTTTTAAAATTGAATGATCGTCACTAACATTGTTTTTTCATAACTTCTTTATTTCTTCAATTTATATTTAAATGCATAACCTAAATCATCTACAAATCCCTTCATATAGACTTTAATAAGCTGATTTACATTATTTTCAAATTCATCAAATGTTTTAGAATTGACTACTTTTTTCAAAGGCACAGTAAAGAGGCCTTGGGTGTTATAAAACTTATAACATGTATTGAAAAATTCATCCACGTACATCAAAGGCTTATCAAGTGAATTGTATTTCATATCTTTTTCAAGATTGCGCAAGAAGTCAAGTGCCTTCACTGGATTTATACAATTGACTTTCATCTCAACTCCAGAACAAGCATCGAATACATCTCCAATCAATTTAGGACTTAACGTACAATCAAACATAGCTAACATTTCAACTATTTCATACTCTTGTGCTGTGAAATTACCCATAAATGGGGTCTTAAATTCTTTGTTTTTCAAGGATAATCTACAGTCACTAGAAGGTGCTAGATCCATTCCAATTAAATTTCCTTTATGAAAAACTAGAGACATACATCCAGCGTGTACTTGAAAAGCATCACTATTTTTTAAACTTACTTTTTGATAATAAGCCATCGGCTTATGAGGAATATAAGTAGCTAAGCTATTTTTTGCATTATTTGCTTCAGCTTTCGCTTTAGCCTTTTCCATTTTGTCTTCAGTCAATGAAATATCATATCCACTACCACCGATATAGTATTGAATTCTCTTCAATACAATACAAGCTCCTTCCAATGCCGAGCATCCATGCATATGTATTTTTGCAGTGGCATAGTCACGAGGTGTAAATTCAAAAGAAAACTTAAAGAATTTAATTTTATCATCTTCATCAAAATAACAATCTTCTCCAAAAGAATTAAGAAAATCTTCTTTTTGAGAAGCATTCACATCAGGGCGAAGTAAATACACATCATTCATCAACAAACAGCCTGGATTTTTAATATTACCTCTTTCATCAAATTTAAATGCAAATCTAATATTTACAGGTCCAAATTGAAATCCTAAAACAATTAAATCCTTTTTCACACTTGCATTTTCATAATACAAGTCAGCATAAGCCTTAACTATATCGTATTGAGTAGCCATAATGTCGTCCTCCTTTATATTGTGTATTTATATAAAAAAACACGTGCTAAAAAAGTGCTAAAGCAACACTCGCATAAACCACCTAACACATATGAGTATTTTTCATATATAATACTTATTTGTGAAAAGGACTTATTTTTATGGTCAAATATATTAAAGAACTTTATGATTCATTAAATGAAAAAGAGCCTTCTATAAAAGAAGGAGATACTCTTACTATTCAAGGAAGTGTTCGTTCAAATCGTGGAAATAAAGAAATTGGATTCTTAGGGGTCAATGATGGCTCTTGCTTCAATCCAATTCAAGTCGTATATAATCCTGCTACTGATTTAGAAGCCGGAAAAGCTAAGTTAGGTGAAGCTGTTATCGTTACAGGAACTTTCCATCTCACACCTGAGATGAAACAACCTTTTGAATTGCATTTGACTGAATTCAAAGTAGCAGGATTAGTCGACGATTCCTATCCTCTTCAAAAGAAGAAGACTTCTTATGAATACTTAAGAACTATGCCTCAACTCAGAATGCGTACAAACACATTCAATGCCGTATTTAGAATTAGAAGTGAGGCTTCTTACGCTATTCATGAGTATTTCCATAATCATGGATTCTATTACATCCACACTCCTATCTTCACAGGAGACGATTGTGAAGGAGCCGGTCAAACTTTTAGAGTAGTAACAAATCTAAAGGAACCTGATGATTTCTTCGGAAAGCCTGCTTCATTGACAGTGTCCGGACAATTACACGTAGAACCATTTGCTATGGCTTATGAAAAGGTCTACACCTTTGGACCTACATTCCGTGCTGAGAAATCCAATACTCAAAGACATGCAGCAGAATTCTGGATGATTGAACCTGAAATAGCATTTGCCGATATCAATGATGATATGGATTTAATGGAAGATTTCTTGAAATTTGTAGTGAAGAGAGTTATGGAGCGTTGCTCGCAAGATATCAAATTCTTTGAGACCTGGGTCGACAAGAATCTCTCCACTAGATTAAATGATTTCTTGACCAAGCCTTTCACTCGTGTCAACTACACTGAAGGAATTAAGATTCTTCAGGAAGCACAAAAGAACGGACATCAATTCCAATATCCTGATATTCACTGGGGAATTGATTTGATGAGTGAACATGAAAGATATCTCACTGAAGAGCACTTCAAAGGACCTATCTTCTTAACAGATTATCCTAAAGATATCAAGGCTTTCTACATGAAGCAAAATCCCGATGGAAAGACCGTTGCTGCTGTCGACTTGTTGCTTCCTGAAGTCGGTGAACTTTGCGGTGGATCACAACGTGAAGAAGACTATGACAAACTTCTTCAAAGAATGAAAGAGCTCAATATGAATATCGAAGGATATCAATGGTACTTGGATCTTAGAAGATATGGTGGATGCGTCCACTCCGGATTCGGTCTTGGATTCGATAGACTTTTGATGTTCCTTACCGGAATTCAAAACATTCGTGATGTCCAGCCTTATCCTCGTACTTACAAGGAAATGCAATTCTAATAATCAAAATCTATGGCAGAAGAAACTCTATCAACTTCAACAATTGATCAAGCTGAAGGAACAAAGGTTGAGAAAGAAATCAACCCTTATTTTGCCATAGAAGAAAAATACTTTGGAATAAAAGATAAAAAAGAAATTAGAAGAAAAAAGATTTATTGGATTAAATTTGGTGTTCTTCTCGCATTGATCATATCTTCATTAACAATGATTATTTATGATTCAATCATAAATATTAATAATGAAGCAAATTTAATTCCTGGCACTTTAGTGGATGGAATGAATTATAAGCAACTAAGAAATTCAATAAACAAATCTAGTTCAGGCGAAGATAAAACTTGGGTAGATTTTGATGACCCATATGTGATAGGAGATTCAACAAATTTATCGATTACATTAATCAATAAAAAGTTGGTAATTTCAAATAATATATCTTCTTATTCATTTTTATTGGTTAATCCAACATCCCAGGCCATATATCAAAACGATTTGACATTCAATGATGATTCATTCGATTTTAGCACTCACACTTCAATGAATGGAGATTATGTCCTTTGTGCTTACAAAGATCCTTATACAATTCCATACAAACCGGTAGTAGATAATTATTTCTATAGGAACTTGGGTTATAGCAAATTTAGAAGAGCTTCAACTAAAGACAATTCGATTCAAATAAATGACAATATTCAAGTTATACAAGACCCTACTCTACTTTGCTTAGTGATCATAAGAGTTTCATAAGATGAAAGATAAATGGAAACAATGGCTTAAACATCCGCCAATATTGATATCGATATCGACCTGGATAGTGACCATTGTTTTTTTATTTCTTTGTATCTTTTACAACATCAAATGTCCTGATGCTTGGTGGATTTATATCTTAGATGTGCTGATATTAATCTTTAGTGTATACACTATATACACAGTAGTTTACTTAATTAAAAATTTTAAAGAAATAGCAAGCAAGCATCTAAAAGAAGGATCAATAAAATTAAAGAAATCAAGAAGCCTTAAAAGCAATTAAATTGTTTAGTAAAGCTCTAATAAATTAAGGTATTTAGAAAAGAAATATAAATAATACGCCAATAAAATAAGAAATGATAAAAATGTATGCCCTTTATGAGCATAAAGTAATAAAATATCATTGCTTAACGAGGGGGAAATCTTTAAACATGAAGAAGACTGTTTTGGTAACTGGTGGAGCCGGTTATATCGGCTCCCATGCTGTTCGTCAGCTTTTGGATCACGACTTTGACGTCATCGTAGTCGATAACTTATCGACCGGACATGTAAAGGCTGTAGATCCACGTGCAAAGCTCTATTTGGGTGATGTTCGTGATTTGAACTTCTTAGCAGGAGTGTTCAAAAACAACACAATAGATGGTGTAATGCACTTTGCAGGAAAAATTATCGTTCCTGAATCCGTTGGAGATCCTACTGCCTATTTTGATGATAACATTCAAGCTGTCGTTTCCGTTATTCGTTGTATGCATGCATATGGAGTTAAAAACTTCGTCTTCTCTTCAACAGCTGCTGTATACGGAACTGCTAAAACAACAGTGATAAGCGAGGACGCTCCTTTGCATCCTGAGTCTCCTTATGGATTCTCAAAGCTTGCTGCTGAACATTTGATTGCCTTTGCTGAAAGAGCATATGGCATCAAACATGTCATCTTCCGTTATTTCAACGTTGCAGGTGCATCACTCGATAGTAAAATAGGTGAAGCACATCCTGTTGAATCCCATTTAATTCCTGTCATAATCAATGCTGGATTATCTGGAAAAGAGATGCAAATTTTCGGTAATGACTATGAAACACGTGATGGTACATGCTTAAGAGACTACATCCATGTAGTCGACTTAGCTGAGGCTCACGTACTTGGAATGGAGCATTTGCTCGAAGATGGAGAATCCGCAACTATCAACTTAGGTTCTCAAAATGGGTTCACCAACAAGGAAATTCTTACTACTGTCGATAAGGTCTTAAAAGAAGAGCACTTGTCTGAGGGTGTAAAGTGGAAGTTCGGTCCTAGAAGAGCCGGAGACCCTGCCGCTATTGTCGCATCTAATGAAAGAGCAAAGAAAATCTTAGGTTGGACTCCTAAGTATGACTTGGAGACCATGATCAAGAGTGCAATCGCTTGGAAGAACACTCACAAGAATCTTTACAACGATAAGAACGGAACTAAAATTGCTTTCGACAAAGAAGATATGAAACATATAGCCAAAGTTAGACCTGTTTCTTACAACGAGCTTGTAAAGAAGGGTGTCTACTCTGGAATCGAGCATTATGACGATATCGTCGGTGCTAAAATCGAAAAAGCTTTGACTAAGTAATTTATATTTCCAAGCTAAAAACTATCTGGGCAATCCAGATAGTTTTTTTATATGAAGAATAACTTATATAAAAAGTGTCAACAATCATGCTTATAGAGTATAATATATATAAAGTAAAGCAAAAGGAGATTGTATATGGGAAAGATTATAGGATTATGTTTATTAATGATTATAAGCAGCGTCAGTTATTCCGCCGAAAATTCAACGCCACAAAAAGACGATAATTCTCAATTAGATTTAATTTCGGAAGAAATTCAGACAAGTTATATAGATGACAATCTAAATAACACTTCAGCAAGAATAACATTGCCAGATAATGTTAACATCATCAATTATTCCCTTGCAAAAAAAAGACTAGGTTATGAAATTTTTGATGAGAATCATTATACGCAAAAGGCAGAAACGATAAGTATTGATACGACTTTGAAAGAAGATGGACATTTGTTGGACTCCAATCAATATGAACTGGCAGCAGCAAATACCCGTACTCAAATTACCAATGCCAAAAGCAGTAAGTATCTACCTACCGCCAAAATGATTATGACTTTTAAAAATGTATATAACAAAAAAAAGAAAAGTTATGTGACATTAAGATATTCAGGAACTGGATTTCTTGAAGGAAAAAATATCGCTGTTACCGCAGGTCATTGTTGCTATTGTGATGTAACGGATAGTGGTGATTATCAAGACAATATTTCAAATCCGAGATTCCCTGATTCAATAGAATTTTATTTTGGATGTGATAATGCAACTGATATTAATCAAGAATCATCTTATAAATACTACGCTGAAGCAAAAGTAATTAACATAGAGTATTCATACTATGACCATCCGACAACACAACATGATTGGGGGGCAATATTACTCGATAGAAACATTGGTTATTCAACCGGATGGTATGGGAAAATAGGAAACTGGGCTTCTGAATGCAATAATCAGCCAGTCTATAGTTGGGGATATCCAGCCGATAAACCTTATGGGACATTGTGGAAGACAAGTGGAACATTAGTCGATTCATTAAAATATAAATATAACTACAATTTAGAAACATATAATGGTCAAAGCGGCTCACCAATATTTATGGAAGACTCCTCTGGAAACTCTTATGTTTGTGGAATACATACAAGAGGGGAAACTAATTTTAATAGCGGCACAAAAATCACAAACTTTATATTCCACTATTTAAATAGTTTTGTGACAACTGATTTACGAGATTATACTTATGAAGCTCTTGATTTATCAATTAAAGCTAAAGTAGGATTAGATTGGTCAATCAATATTACAAATAACTCATCTCATATAAGAGAAGTAACATATAATACAAAAATGTGTTTTTATTCTGATGCTCAAAATTGGTCCAATTTAAAAGATACAAAGATTATTTCACTCAAACCATACCAAACAAAAAATGTAATGATTTATTCGAATTGGTTTGCAACATCAATTACCGCATGTTATTACTACAATGGCCATCAAGTAATAACTTATGCAGATAATTTAAATGGAAACAAGACATTAAGTCAACACACCAATATTAAATAACCTATGCTTCAAATAATAAATATAAATAAAAAATATGATGGCAACAAAGATTATTCAGTTAAAGATGCTTCTTATACTTTTAACAATAACGGACTATATTTAATAACCGGTTCTAGCGGAGCTGGTAAAACAACACTGCTAGGAATAATGTCTGGAATAGATCAAGAATATGAAGGTGAAATTAAATACAACGATATAACAATAAACAAAAACAATTCAACAAATTATCGCTGTCAAATATCGACAATAGTTTTTCAGGATATAAACTTAATAGATTCATTGAATGTAGAAGACAATCTAAAAATAGCTTTTGAACTGAGTGGTGAAAGATATAGTAGAGAAAAATGCACTGAAATATTAAAAAAAGTTAATCTCCCAGACTGGCCAGACGATCTAGATCATTTTCTAAAGAAAAAGACAAGTGAGTTATCCGGAGGTCAAAAGCAACGTATAGCAATTGCAAGGGCAATTATTAGAAAAAGCAAGATTTTGTTTTTAGATGAACCTACATCATCGCTAGATGAAAAGAATTCCAAAGAAATAATTTCAATATTAGCTGGACTAGCAAAAGAAGTCTTGATTATTGTTGTAACACATATTCCTGACTGGTTTAAAGAGCAAAATATAACCGATATTCTCGAAATGGAAAAAGGTGTAATCAAAACAAACAAAGCGATTCTAGATAACACCAATGTTCAACTACCAAAGGAAAAGAAAGAGAAAAAGAAGTCTCTCTCTTTCAAAACATCGCTTAAGATTGGATTAAAATCCTTATTTCTTAGACCTGTAAAATTGTTTTTCGCTTTGTTATTAACTGTTATTTCCTTAACTTCTTTTTCTTTGTTTCTCGGGCTCAAAAACATAAACACTAATCATGTTTTAATAAACAATCAATTCAATGATAACAACAGCATTTGTATAGTTAGTAGCAACGCAAAAAAGCATCAAAATTTTTTTGCTACTAGCACTTATGCAACAAGCGGGTTCTTAACCGAGCAAATCAATACACTTAATTCCAATGATGCACATCGGATATTTGAAGCAAATATATATAGTCCCAATTTTATTAAAAGAGATTATAGTTATAACACTTACAATTATCCATTGATCGGTTTCATAACTGAGAGGACCTTTTCAAATTGTTTTTTAGAATTATGGTCTGAAGATGACCCTAATTTCATCCAAGATGAAAGACTGAAAGATAATACAAATTGTCATTTTCCTTCAAATGATTATGAAGTAGCAATTTCGAGTATCTATGCCGAATTTCTTATGAAATATAGTGTCTATGAAGTAAGTAACATAAATGAATTAATAGGAAAATATTTAGGACTTTATAAGATAGTTAATATATATACCACTAGAGATAATTATATATTGAGTCCTTTAGTAGAAAACTTAGACACCGTAACAGCTGAATTGGATGCCTTAAGCTATTCCGACTCATACTCTCAACTACTATATGTCAGGCCAGGCTTTTATGAATACTACAAAACTCATCTAAGTTTTTCCGATGATGATGAAGGAGAAGACCAAATAGCCAACTTGCAGACTTCAAAAATAAAAGAAGAAAAAAAAGAAAAAACAATCTATTACTATGCTTACGAAGCAAAAGACAAGCACACTGCCAAAAAAATAACTGATTCTTTAACAATAAAAAAAGACGATTTAATTTATGAGGCAAATGTATTAAACGTTTATAACCAGAGAATATTTAATACAACTATAATGGAAGGACCAGGTGCAATGCTGATCTTCTCTCTTATTATTCTATTCCTTTCAATTTCTATTATTTCTTTAATATTATTATTCTCATCCAATTATAAAAGAGAGATATACACCTATGGAATATTAAAAGCTCTAGGTTGTTCAAACAAAGGAATCGATAAAATAATAATCTATGAATCAATCATAGTTTCAATATTAGTATTTGCTTCAGTATCAATAGTCACTTCCATAGTATATTTATTGTTAAACATGAATTACCGTATAGAGATGCTAAGCATAGATTGGCTTTTTATCATAACCAATTTCGTTATTATATTATTTATCAATCTAATAGTTTCCTTAATCAATTTCATTAAAGTAATAAAAACAAATACATCAAAATTATTGAAGAACAAATAAAGCTATGCGACACTGTAGTGCATAGCTTTTTTATACCTTATCAAATAAACTTTATAGCAATCTTCCGTAATGCTTTTTATAGAAATACTTCACAGGTTGAGTCAATAATCCATACAGCAGCACTTCTCCAAATATAATGACGAGGAATATTGGATTAATAGAAACCATATCGAAAGTAGCATCGACATTAGGAACATAAACTACAAAGAATCCCAATAGACATGATACGACTATTCCTAAAGACAATGTGACGTTAGGCCAAGACTGGATCAAAGGAATTCTATCAGTTCTCAAGAAAGCATAGACAACATTCTGCGTTATCAGTGATTCTAAGAAGAATCCAGTTTGGAAAGTCATCATAAAAGTTATATATACATCGGATGTCTCAGCCCAGTTCCAGTTGAACATTCCACTTTGGAAAGCCCAGTTGATAGTGTCACCAGTTGAATTCATATTCGCAACCATTAATGGAGAGATGAAGTACATCAAGAAAGCAAATGTGATCATATCAATACAAGAAGATAACGGTCCGAATGCAAACATAAACGAGCGTATTTGTTTGACTGAGAAATCCAAAGGCTGCATTATATTTCTCTCATCTACCGAATCGAAAGGAATCATAGAACAAGAAACATCAGTAATGATATCCAACAAGATGATTTGTAAAGCTTGCATCGGAATAAATGGAATCCAAATAGCTCCGATCATTTGAGAAATCATATTTCCGAAGTTTGAAGAAGTCTGGCCTTTCAAATACTTCATCATATTTACATATGATTTTCTTCCTTCGATAATTCCATCTCTCAAAACATTCAAATCATTCTCCAACATGATGATATCGGCTGATTCCTTAGCTATATCAGTTGCATCCTTGAATGAAATTCCGACATCAGCAGCATGTAAAGCAGCTGCATCATTGATTCCATCACCCATGAATCCGACAGTATGTTTATTTCTTTGAAGACTTGTAACAATTCTGCTCTTGTCATCGGGTGACAACTTAACGAACAAATTACATTCCTCAACCTTTTTAGTCAATTCATCATCGCTCATCTCTCTAATCTCATCACCAGATAACACTTTAATATCATCAAACCCGGTAGCTCTACAAACAGCTCTGGCAGCCGGCTCATTATCTCCGGTTAATACTTTAACTGTAACACCAAAGTTTCTAAGGCCATCCAAAGCTTCCTTAGCCGAGGCTTTAGGCGTGTCTTCAAAACATATATATCCAGCAAAGACCAAGTCAGATTCATCCGATACTGTTATCGTATCTTTATCTGTATCCTTAGTAGCCATCAATATTGTTCTTCTACCTTTCAAAGATTCTTTATCGGCAGTGATCTTAATCTTAGCTATATCATCATCAGTAATAGGTCTTTTTCCTTGTGTTGTTTTGATAAAGCCCAATGTCTTTATCATAGAATCAGTAGCACCTTTCACAACCATAAATTTAGCACCGGTGTGATCCTTTAATAAAACAGTTAATCTCTTTCTATCAAAGTCGAAAGGAATTTCATCAAGCTTTACTAATCCTTCAGTCAACGATTCATAAAATGATCTATCTGATTCAGCATATGCCACAATCGATTTATCTATAACAGACTTAATTCCAGTTTGGGAATACGAATTTAAGAAAGCGAGGCGAAGAACACGTGGAGATGAAACACCATCAAAGTTAAAATACTCAGCTAATGTCGAGCTATTTTCAGTAAGTGTTCCAGTTTTATCCGTACAAAGAACATCCATGGCCCCGAAGTTTTGAATAGAGTTGATATCCTTTACTATAACTTTCTTTCCAGACATCTTGACTGCACCTTTAGCTAGATTAGCTGCAACTTGCATAGGAAGAAGTGCGGGAGTGAGTCCAACAGCTACTGACATAGCAAACATCAAAGCTTGAATCCATTGCTTATAATCGTTATATCCTGAAATTACCAACCCTTCTGATGCTATATGAATACCAAAACCATCGATGATAAAGATAAGAGGAACCATAACCACCAAGAAACTCATGAGCATCTTAGCGACTGAATCGACACCTTTTTCAAAAGCAGTCTTTCCTTTTTTCTCAACTACTTTTTCTCTCAAAGCACCAAAAATTGTTTTATTTCCGACATTGACTATACAAACCTCGCCTCTTCCAGACACAACATTAGATCCTTCAAAAGCTAAAGAAGAGACATCGAAAGGATTTGCTTTTGCTAAATTTCCATTATATGAATTAGTATTCTTTTCAACAGGTTGTTGTTCACCAGTCAAAGCAGATTGTGAAACGAATAAATCTTTAGCAGCTACAACTCTAACATCTGCTGGCAGCATATCACCAGCACCGATTCTAACTATATCTCCAACAACCAATTGATCGTTAGGAAGCTCGATTACCTTTCCATTTCTGATGACTGTCGAAGTATTCTCTGTCATGGATTTCAATGAAGCAGCTGAGCGAAGAGATTTAGTCTCTTCCACAAAACTTACAGTTCCGGAGAGAAGAACCATTATGATTATTATCAAAGGAGTAACCCACCAAGTAGCTTTATCTTCAGCAGTACCTCCAGGAAGCCAAGCGACAATAGCTGATATGATAGCTACAACTAGCAAAATTAATGAAAAAGGAGAAGTAAATGCTTTGAAAAGTCTATGAAAAACACCATTACTTTTGATCTTAGTAACTGTGTTTGCTCCATATTTTTCTCTATTGGCTTCAACAGTTTCATCATCTAAGCCCGTCTTCTCATCCACACCGATATCCTTGAAAAAATCAGCTATAGACAAACTACTAGCTCTCAAAAGTCTATCTCGATCTTCTTTACTTTGAACAACTCCAGTCTTTGCTATTTTTTGAGCATTAGCCTTGTTAATCAAATTTTCTTCCTTAACTATTTTTTTATTAGCCTTGGCTTCTTTCCAATCTTTGAGACCCATGGGTTTACCCTCCTTTCAATAAAAAACTTATGGCAAGTCAAATGCCATAAGGATAATTTACTCGTGAGTAAACCTTATGACGCTTGAGCTTACGCTCTCAGTGGTATTAGAACTTTTCTATCCCATACCTTGGCTTCGATTAAGGGATGCTGACCGTCTAAAGAAGTCTCCTTCAATAGCCGGCGAAAGTCCATGTCCGACTGAGTAACCTGGCCTTGCTTAAGGCTAGAAAACAATAACACTCACAAAGATAAAAAACAATATAAAAGAGCTTTATTTCTTATCTTTTTCATTCATTTCCTTTTTGTCCTCATAAAACGTCTTTATGAAATAAAAACTAATAAGGCATTTATATAAAAGAGCAAAGGCAAATTCAATCCAATCAAATATTTTCCCATATGGATAATAGTATTCATAAACAATCAAAAATATTTTTATGATATTTATTTTTTTGTAGTTGAAGCAGATAATTTAATATGAGCATAAGATTATCTAATTTAATAGTACAAACATTTATATTTGACTCTCCACAATCAAAAACGATGAAACCTTATATTCTAAATCTAAAAACATTTTTATCATCTTTTTTATCTAAAATGAATTCATTAAGAATAACAAATGTGTATTTTTATACACATTAGGCTTAATATCATTCATTTTATCCATTAGTTGAATCTAATCTATGAGAAAATGGTGAAACTTTGAAAGAGAGGAAACAGAAATGGAAAACAAAATTAAAGATTTCTTGCCTAATGTGTTTGGATACGACACTATCAAAAAACAACTAAAAGAAGTTTATGACCAGTATATGGATAGATTAAAAGATGGAAAGGATATCTCCGATCTACCCAAAGGATTTGTTTTCTATGGAGAGCCTGGAAATGGTAAAACTTTGATATGTAGAGAATTCTCAAAGATTTTTAACTGCCCAGTTATCAATCTTCAATGTGACCTAGATAATATAAACAAAGAAATAGTCGATGCATATACTAAAGCTAGAAAGAACAAATTATCAATAGTAATAGTCGATGAAATTGACAATTTGTTAGGACTAAATTGTTGGGGTGAAGTAGATCCTAAATTCCTTAGAGCTTTTCAATCTCAAATGGATGGATTTGATAAGAACACTTCTGTAATCACACTTGCAACATCAAACTCATCTCCTCAAGATTGGCCTGAATCATTAGTTAGAGTTGGAAGATTGGAAAAGAAATATTGTATGAGCAGTTCATCTATAGTTGAAGATTTAATAGATGGATTTAGCAAGAAATACAATGTTCCTGTAACTGCCGATGAAAAAGAAGAATTAAAATATGAGTTCAAGAAAATAAACATTGCTAAAATAGAATCCATATTTAGTCAAGCAAGTATAAAATACGGTGAAAAAACAAAGCTGAATGATATTTTGAAAATATTAGATGAGATGGATTTAGTAGACCATAACCACGAAGAGCCTGACAATATCGAAAGGATGACCGCAATACACGAAGCAGGTCATGCACTCTATTTGCAATCATATTGTAAAAGAATAACTTTTTTAAGAACTAGAATAGTAGATAACATCAATGCAGAAACTCTATCTTCTGATAAATTCTCCACCGAGAGATTAGACAGAGAAACATTAGAAGAAAGTATCGACACAAGTCTAGCTGGAATTGCCAGTGAAAAATTAATCTTTGGTAAGTATGATGTAGGAGGTGGTAGTGATTTGACTAAGGCATTAAAACTAATCGACACCTTGCTATGCCGTGGATCTATTTTGGATCCATCATGCCATTATGCCCACTCTGAAGAAATATCATATTTGTTGAAATTTAAATACGAAAGAATTAAAAGGAAGTATTTAAAAAACGAATTCAACAAAGTATATAAACAATTAAAGAAAGAAAAGAAGCAAATAATTAAAATAGCTGATTTCATGCAGAAAAACATAGGAATCAATTCCATACAATTAAAAGAGTTGCTATCGGATTAAATACATATGTCAAAGCCTTAGCCAATCCTAAGGCTTTTTTATATTTATTTGGATATTGATTTTCATTTATCAAACCATTATATTAGAAGCGCTATCCCGAAAGGGTGTGTAGTGGTAAATCCACAGGTGACTTACAAGATTCCGTTAGACCTTATATAAGGTGACGACGGCAGAAAAGGAGCAATCCTTTTCAGGCGACAAACTATTTAAAGATAGAACTCTTGAAAGGACCGGTGATTTACAATGAAAAAGTTCTTATCTAATTATTACTTAATTATTTTGACGATTGTTGTTGGAATATTAGCTTTAATATTTCAATTTGGATTCCAGTTGAATTTAGTCTCTCTTATCCTCATCCATTCATGTGCTGCAATTTTTGTAGTTATTACTGTCGTAAGTATGATAAAAGATTTAATAAAAGGACATGTAGGATTAGATATTTTAGCTTTGACTTCTATTATTTCTACTCTATTTGTCAATGACACCATAAACGGAATTACTATCGAAGGTTATTGGGCTTGTCTTATGATAATGATTATGATGGCTTCTGGTCAGGCCTTAGAGTCTTTTTCTTCAAAGAAAGCAAATAAAGAATTGACTGAGCTCATAAATAAGACACCTAAAGTTGTTCATCTATTGACCGATAGCGGGTATTGTATGGATATAGACATAAAAGAAGCAAAAATAGGTGATTTATTTTTGATAAAGCCTAATGAAACAGTTCCATTGGATTCGACGATAATCGATGGAACCTCGCCATTCAACATGTCTTCTCTAACAGGAGAAAGTCTTCCAGAATCAAAAAAAGTAGGAGACAAAATACTATCAGGATTTATAAATGGTGATTCTCCTATTATTGCTAGAGTCGATAAAAAAGATGCTGATTCTCAGTATCAAACTATCGTTAAATTAGCTAAAGAAGTGGATAAAAAGCCATCTAAATTTGTAAAAATGACTGATAAATTAGCAATTCCATTCACTATTGCTTCTTATCTACTAGCAGGATTAGGTTGGCTTATTGCTTATATTACAAATCCATCAATCTCATTGATGGATGGCTTTACTAGATTTGTCGAAGTATTGGTAGTCGCTTCTCCTTGCCCTTTATTATTAGCAGCTCCGATTGCAATGATTTCAGGAATATCGCAAGCCTATAAAAAGAATATCTTGATAAAAGATCCTATCGCATTTGAAAAACTAGCAAATACTAAGACTTTTGCTTTCGACAAAACAGGAACTCTAACCATTGGAAAACCATCGATTTCAAAAATAGAAACTATAGATAATTATTCAAAAGATGATTTGCTCTTATATATGGCTAGTCTTGAAATTAATTCCAATCACATCTTTGCTAAATCTATAATAGAATCATCAAATCAAACAAATCTATTAAAAGCGTCTGATATCAAAGAATATCCGGGAAAAGGAGTTGAAGGTTTTATAGACGGAGTTAAATATAAAGTAGGAAACAGATCTTTTGTATCTTTAGATGATAATATAGAAAAAGGTGAAACATTAGTAGGATTATCAGTAAATGATAATCCTGTCGGATATATCATCTTTAGAGATAAACTTAAAAAAGATACAAAAGAAGCTTTATCTTCATTAAGAGATATGAATGTCAATAAGATCATCATGCTTACCGGTGATAACGAGAAAACTGCTTCTAGAATCGCAAAAGAAGCTGGAATTGATAAATACTATTCATCTTTATCGCCTCAGGACAAATTAAATATAATAACTTCTGCAAGTGATGACGATAGACCTATAGCAATGGTAGGAGATGGAATAAACGATACACCTTGCTTAGCAAATGCAGACGTAGGAATAGCAATGCAAAGTGGAAATGATGGTGCTATCAGTGAGGTCAGTGATATCATCATTTTAAATGATTCGATAGATAGCATTGTATTAGCTAAGAAAATATCAATAAATACTTTAAAAATAGGAAGACAAGCTGTTTTGATAGGAATAACAACTTGCATAATATTAATGATAGTTGCAGCGTTTGGAGTACTTCCTGCCATCATAGGTGCTATATGTCAGGAAGGAATAGATTTGATTTCTATTTTATGGGCCTTGAGTGCTCATAAACAAGTAAAATAAAAAGGTGGAATCCACCTTTTTTATAACATATAAGATGAATCTTATTCAAGATTTATAAATTCAATATAATGGCGGCTTAAAATAGGTTGTATGCGAACAATATTATTGCTTTCTTCAGTTACTAAGGCAGTGGCTTTATGACCAAACAAATCTACAATCACTAGTACTCTACCATCATTAAAGACATCTACCTTATTTACAAATCTAGTTATAAAAGAAGTCTTTTGAACATCAGTTTCCAATAAAAGGTTTCTTAATATTTCAATAGAGGCTTTGATTTTGTCTTGTGCATTGTTTATTGGCTGTATTGCTTTTTCAATTATTGAAAAGCATCCAATCAACGGCACATGAACTCCACTTTGGTGGTATATCCCTTTGGTCTCTGGCACTAACTTTCCATTCCAAGCGCTCTTTTTAATGAACATTGTTGGAATTGTATTATCAATAATCTTTTTAGTTAGAAGAAGAAAAAGAGATAAAAATTAGAAGTATTCACAAATTCAGTATCTATCAACTTTGAATATTTTTTTCTTAATTCAATAGTTATATAATTGGGTAAGATTTGAATTACTTTTGGTTTTAAGTAATTAAATAAATACTCATCATCATTATTTGCTAGAAGAATATCTTCAACCGGTGCTTCTTTGAAATAGTAAGGAAAATAATTATCATCAGAAGCCATGTAAAGTAATGTCCAATTGTCTTTACCCTTGGAGAGAGCATAACAAGTATATGGCATTCTTAAGACAACCTGATAATACATTGATAGATTTAATATTTTGAATAGTAATATTAAAGTTCATTACTTTTTTAGTGAATTTTCTTTAGTTTTAAATGATTAACTTAAGCCTTAATAGCGAACTAGTGGTTAGATAATTTCTTCTCACTAGCACTCTAGACTTTTAATTTTTTTCGATAAATACAGAACTTTTTGTACCTTTATGTAGCGAAATTGCCTGAAAAAAATAGCAATACTTATTATGTAAATTTTTTGATTTATTTTTTCTGTAATAAAAATCTAATTAAATGAAATGCTTTTTATATTCAAAAATTTAATAAAGAATTTACTGCCATATATTTTAGAACTTATATCAACAGAATAAAAAACTATATCAGTATTTGTAAAGAAGGTATCAATTAATTCAACCTTTAGTTTTTCTAAGTCTTTTGATTCACCATTGTCAACAATTTTACCAATAAATTTTCCGTCTTCATTTGAAAACCCATAAATTGTAAATGAATCTAAAACAGGATCAGAAAAATAAAGATTAATCTTTTCCGACATTGATTCATTTATGCATTGAATATTTAACTCAATATTGTAATCATCAACAACCTTAAACTGTACTGATGAATCGTGTAAAGCATCAAAAAGAGGAATTAATAAGCTCTTATTTGAAAAATCTATATTTTTATTTGATTCCATTTTGACACCATCCATTTCTATGCAACCAGTCCCACACTTTTCTTGAAGGATTTGGTCTACCACGCCCTCTATCATGAATTGTTCCATCTCTATTTAAGGATGTTCCATCTTTGAAGTGAACATGAGGCTGACCATATTGATTATGAGCAGGATCTACCCTATCTACTTCTTTAGGGGCTTGACCATTCTCAACTTGTCTTTGCATTTGATTTCTTGAAGTAGCGTCATCGGCGACATCTGGATTATTTTTGCTTTCTTCTTTAGCTTGATCAGCAGCTTTATTTAATAAACCTGCAACTCTTGAATATGAACGCTTCAAAGTTTCTACAAACGAATTAAAGCTTTCTTTAACATAGCTCCAATTAGCAACAATATAAATTATTAATGAAGCTACTAAAACAGCAGCAACAGCCCATCCAACAAATGGTATCCAAGACGAAGCATTAATTCCAGCAACCATGGAAGAAATTGTGGAAAAAGCAATAGCTGCTGAACCAGCACCTATTAGACGCTTAATATTAGTATTGATTTTAGTATTTTTTTTCTTTACATCATTTATTTCGTTGCTTGACTCTACCTTTGTTTCTGTATTGTCTTCACCAGTTAATATCGAGAATGCTAACTCAAATTCTGGTGTATTATTCTTAATATCAATAAATGTTTTCTTATTTTCCTCTGACAAGTCTTGGTACATGTTTCCAATAGAAATAGTCCAATATTGCTTATCATTATCTAAAAAATTTATTTCTGATGAATTATTTAACTTTTTCAAGCTATTTTTGCTAATTAAGTCAAAACCGTCATTATTCGAATAATATTCATTCGGATTGTAGTATTCTTTAAATAATTTATTAGCATCCTCAACTAAACCATTACAATCATCTATAAAGTATTTTAATTCTTTACCAGTTGAGAGAGGTTTTAAAGAAGTTAAAGAAATAGCTAAAATTATAGCTATAAGGGTTAAAATTTTTATTTTTTTCATAGTTCCATCTCTCCTTTTTTTATATTTTACAATAATTAATCAAAGATAGGTAATCGTTTAACGAGTATCCTATTGTTTATCTAGTAGCCTATAAAGTTCGATATATTCGAACTAGTTAAACGATTTAAAAGAAAAAAAGCGCCGATTTCTCGACACTTCTATATCTAATATTGAATACCCTTAATTGTATCAATATGATGAAACTAACGTGGCGGAGTGACAGAGATTTGAACTCTGGCTGGACTTTCATCCACTGCTGGTTTTCGAAACCAGTCCCTTAAACCCCTTGGGTATCACTCCACAAATAACAATTATACAATTTTTATAAATGTATTACACTCTTAGTTTTCTTTGTATTTTATAAACTAAGTGAGTTGAAATAAGTCTTTCCAAGAATCAAAGGTTATCTTCCATACTAAAGCTTATCAGTTTGTTAGAACTTATCTCTAAATTTTAAAAGTTCTAAAAACATAGTAAAAGAGAACTAATCAACCTAATAATATAAATATTTTATGCTAAACCTTAGATGTAAGAAATTTCATATAGCAACTATCTACTTTTTTATCTATATTATTCATTGGAAACAAACTATTCCAAGGAAATATTCATAATATGCATAAGAAACTATGGGCTTTATTGCCACTAACTTTTTTGTTGATGTCTAACGCACCTGTATTAAATGCCACCAAGGCATTTGATGGGCGTTTTTATGATTCATCTTTGAAGATGGACTTTACTGATACAAGTAAAGAAAATATAGACAATTATTATTCTACAGTAGATAACACTTCAACAGGTTCTAGTTTTATAAATGAGCTATATACTGTAATATCAACGAACAATCACTTTGTTAAATATGCTGATGTAAACAAGTGGTATCAAATAACAGATAGGAATTGGGATTTATCTCAAGCTATTGATCCGGATACTTTTAAATTCTCAAATGATACAGCAAATAATTACTATTTTACTTTGCTTTACTTCAAAGATAATGAAACAAAGAGCAAGCAGATAAACAATCTAGTAAATGGAAACTCCTGGACTATCGATGAAAAATTAGATCATATCGATTTTGACAATAAGAAAAAGCCAAATAAAAATATTCAAGAAGATAAAGAACATATATGGGCCAAAAGCCACGGTTTCTCACCTAGCGGAGATCCTGAAGCTGGAGCTGGAACAGACCTTCATCATTTGTTAGCAGCTGATCATCATACAAATAACATACACAATAACAACTACTACGGATACATAGACAAAACTAAACCATATAGCGAAGTCTGTTGTTATTACGCTGATGGTACTACTGATTTAAGTGGATGGTCTGGAAAAGATAAAGATGGTGATGATACATTCGAACCAACTGATCAATATAAAGGCGATATAGCTAGGGCTTTACTTTATATGGGCGTTAGATACTCTAATAAACAAGAGACTAACACTAGAAGTGAGCCTTACCTCTTATTGACAGATGACAAAACACAAAAGGATGACAACGATCATTTCCATGGAGTTCATCAACATTTATCTGATTTCCTTGAATGGAATGAATTAGATCCTGTAAGTGATTATGAAATACATAGAAACAATCTTATCTATAACAATGTTCAAAACAACAGAAATCCATTCATAGATCATCCTGAATGGGCCAGAAGAGCATACGCACCTGATACTTATAAAACAACATCAGATTTCTCTAGCCTCAAAGATTCATATAATTTGCATACAAATGACACTTTAAAATTACCAGTTACATATTCGTCTAAATCGACTATCAATATCAGTTTTGATCCCAAATACTTATCTATGTCTGATGACAATAAGACATTCAAGGCATTAAAAGAATGTAAAGAAGGAACTACTATAAAAATAGATGAAACTACTGAAGACGGAATTGTAAATCACTTCGATACTAAGATAATAATTTGGAATGATCCTATATTAAAAACTGATTTACCAAAAAGTATTCAATTAGCTCCAGTAATAGGAAATTCAACTTCATACAAATTAGATACTAAGGTTGACAATCTATTCCCTGAAAAAAAAATCATACTAAAATCTGGCGATGATACCATCGCTAGAATCTCAAACGACAACACTATAGAAGCAGTAGGATTTGGAACTACAACAATCTCAGTGTTAGTAGATAAATCTAGCAAGAAATTAGGTGAATTCAAAATTGAAGTAACTCCATCAGTCTACTTTAATTCTGAAAACATAGGAATTACTATCGGAATAATAATTGCTATAGTTATCGTCTTAGTATTAATAATCGTTCTTTCTATTGTATTTGCTAAAAAAGGAAAGAAGAAATCATCCAAGAAACCATCCAGCAAAAACAATAACACTAAGAAGAAAAATAACAGCAAAAAGAAGAAATAAAACTCGCTTAATAGATAACCGCTATCAATAAATACGGTTATCTATTTTTTATTTCTAACAAGCATTTTAAAATTATATATACGGGAGAAATTATCAATGCAATCAAAATTCAAATTACTAACCTTAGTTTTATTATCTACCACTTTTTTCTTAACATCTTGTGGTGATTCTGCTTCTAATCCTACTACACCTTCAAATCAAGTCACAGACAATTCGACAAACAAACCTTCAGTCCCATCGGTCAATACTGACAAGAAAGACACTACAACATCATCTAATAAAAAAGATGATGCAAGTTCAGATTGGTACGCATCAGAAAAAGAAATAATGAAACAAGCATTCGGATTCGATTTCGCTATTCCTTTCGCTGATGGTCTAACTGACAATCGTGAATCTTCACTCGAAAACGATGACACTGGAAATTTCTTCTACACTCATGATATGGATTGTGGCGATATAACAAGTGCATATAAAAGTAAGGTGGAAGATGAAGAATATACATATGATTCGACACAAGATGGATATGATCTCTATGCATACAGTTACGATGATACAAATCTTATAGTATTGCAAATAGGTTATTCAGATAAATATGGCTTTGAAATATATGCTTGGGTCGAATCCAATACTAACAGCAACGTGACAGAATATTCTTCATTTCCTTATGCTGATATAGCAACATTCTTTAATTTGATATCAGTTACAAATAATCAAATTCCATCATTCGATATAGCGAGCGATGAATCTTATTACGGATATACTTCAGAAAGCGAATCATCAAGAGAGTTTGTCGTTTATGGAACAATAGATTCTTCTATAACTGATAGTCAAATGGAGACTAATTATTCCAATGCTTTGAAAACTTTAGGATATACAGTCACAGTTAAAGATGGATATTATCCTTATGCCGAAAGTGAAGAAAAAGGATTCCTGCTCAGCTTCGGATGTAATAATTCAGTGTTCTTCCTCGATATAATGAAGTATGAATCGACAACTACTGATCCCGACACTCCATCAACTCCAGACACAACAATAAAGACAATTACAATCGACGCAAATAATTTTGATGCAAAGTATCACGAATTCGAATCGGATTTGACTATTAGCGGGTACACATTCAAATATGACTATATAATGAAAAGTAATGATAGAATTCAATTTAGAAATTTATCAAAGAGCAATTCCTACTTATTCAATTCGACTGCGATGAACTTATCTACAGTCATATTAAATATGGATCTTTCAAAAGGTCAATATGCTGGAATTCCCACTTTATATGTCTCTTCATCTTTATTATCTGCTTCTTCTAATGGAACTGAGATTTCACCTGTGATTACTGATGAAACAACATATACATATAAAATTCCTGAAGGAAACTCATATTTTAAAATAACTGGCAATCAAAAATACGCATCATATATGAATTCTATTGCAATCAATTTGAAATAGAATACATAATAAGATAACATTATGCCAAGATTGAGCTTGGCATTTTTATTTCAATCTTTTTTTATAATAATAAAGAACATTATCTCTTAAAAAATGAAATTCATATTTTTTACAAATTAAAAATTAAATCTTATTTAAAACCATACATATGGAGTTAACAAAATTGCAAAGAGATTCAATAATAGAAATACAATTAAGCGATAAACAAAGAGATATTTTAAACAGGTTAAAAGTATCCTGCCAAGAGAGAAAAATATTTAATGAGTGAAATTCACTATTGTCAGAAATTGAAAAACACAATAAAGATTTAAATTATTTACATTCTGAATTTGATAATTTTTCATTTGACAATATCATTAAAAATCCAGCATCTATAACAGCAGATATAATTGAAATTTATAGCAAAAACATTTCTATTCCCAATCAATATAAACATAAATCAAAAAGACTAGTCTTTTATTTCGAGACTAGTCTTTTTTTCAACCCTTGTCATCCAACCCATCTAATTATATCTAATACGATCAGCACAACTCCAAGGACTAATAAAACGCCTAATCCAATCATCGAAGCATAAGACTTAAATTTCTTATTTGCTGGTTTTCTAGTAATAGATTCAATGATACACAATAGTAACTGCCATCCATCCAAACCCGGGAATGGAATCAAGTTCATAACCGCAATATTGACTGAAATCAAACCCCATAGGTAGAATACATAGAAGGGACCAATAGACACAGCTTGCTCTGTAGTTCTAAATATAGAAACAATTCCACCGACATTCTGCCATCCTGATGGAGTAAATAATCCACCTATAGCTTGGAATGTTTGAACTATTCCATTGCCTTGATCATAAAAAGCTTGACCTAAAGCTCTAGCAAATGACTGACCAGTTATAGTTGGAGTTCCTTCTCCATCTATGAAACTATTTCTGTTATATGGCTTAGGTGAATAAGACATATAAGGCGATATACCCAAAGCATCATAATGGTACAAACCTTTGGTCGCATCGCTCAGCTCAGGCTTCACTTTCACTTCAACAGCCTTAGAACCATGGTATGACCCATCATCATTCTTAGTCGAATACATATCGGCATAAGTAATAGTCACTGTCAATTCTTTACTATCCTTACTAGGATATAAATACAAATGAGTTTGAGAATCACCGACTGATACAACAGGCTCATAATACGTGCCAGATTCATTTCTATAATAGACTTCATCTAACATCGCATTAGAAATATCAAAGTATGTATCTACAGTATTGAAAGTTCTATTCTTTGACTGTGCGATAGCTTCTTTATCTTTGTCTGAAAGGTTAGATATCTTTTCATCAGTCCATTTATTTCCCAATCCGTCATAGATGAGAACATCATCAGGATATTGTTTCTTTATTGATACGATCCTAGTACCTGTAGTTAGACCGCTATCAGCTAAATGTGAGCCAGAGGCGACAGTAATTCTATTCGTATAAACATCCTGTTGTGGGCAAAAAGCATCAGCTATGAAGCAAAGAAAGAAAGAAAGGATGACATTCATCACGATTCCAGCAATCATGATAATTGCTTGTTTTCCATGATTCACACCACTGAAGGTTCTTTCCTTTGGAACTGGTGGGATACCAGCTTCAGTCAAAGCAGCATCATCGCTTTCTCCGACCATTGCAACATATCCTCCTAAAGGAATACAGCGAATATTGACCGTGGTTTCCCATAGTGGTTTTCCTGTAGTCTTGTCTTTGGGATTTATAGATACGATTTTAGGTCCGAATCCTATCGAATATTCTTCACAATAAACTTTAAAAAGCTTAGCCATCGAAAGATGACCAAGCTCATGAAGGCAAATGACAAAACATAGCCCGAGTACGAAAACTATGATACTAATGAATATTTGCATAATTGCCTCCTTTTTATCTCATACAAATAATTGACTTATTATCTACCGCGGTTGAAGTTCTTTCTTCCGGTATGGAATGTTCTCTTCTTGGTAGCTCCTTGTGGTTTATCTTGACGAGCTTTGTCGAAGTGTCCACCACGATAAGAGGACTTCTTGTCTCCACCGAATGAAGACTTTCCTCTATATGATGAATGTCTTTCCCCACCTTTGAAGGATGAATGGCCAAATGATGGTTTTTTAGATGAATAAGATTTCTTTTCCTTGTTGTCACCTTCTGAATGAGTCCTATAGGATTTATGGAATTCACCACTGGGTTTATAAGAATCATTAGATCTTGAATGGAATCCTCCATTAGTCTTATGGAATGAGTGTCCACCAAATTTCGAATGTCTATCATCTCTATCCTTATGATCACCATTGAATTTCTTCTCGTGATCATAATGATCACTCTTCTTATGGAAAGTATTCACTTCATGAGTGTTACGATAAGGTCTCTTTCCACGGATTCCACTTCTACCGAAGTCTTGATGATCATCCTTCTTCTTGTCCATGTAGTCTCCGAAAGATTGGACATCCTTCTTACGATCATCAATCTTCTTGTCCTCTCTCTTAACATAGACTTTCTTTTCCTTGACCGCATCCTTGGCATTTCTAGGATATCCTTGCTTTTCTTTCTTAGCTTTCTCAGCTTCATGTTCTTTGAGCAAGGCTTTTTTCTTAGGATCGTTTCTCCAACGAGAAGCCTTTTTGGCCTTTCTCTTCTCGACCTCATCCTTGATTTCTTCTTCGTGTTTTCTATTAGCATCACGAATAGGTTTAGCTACTATATCGGAAGGATTGTTTCCAGCTTTCAAAGCATTAGCGTAAAGAGTGATAATCTTATCTGCTGCATCTCTAGCTTTTTCATCCAAATCCAAGACATCTTTCAATTCCTTGGGGTTATCGCTATCTCTAGTGACACTAGAAGAAACTTTTCTCAATATTGTCTCGACATCGCCGAAACGAATCTCTCCGTTTAAATAAGCATTTACAGCTTCTTCATCCACAGCATTTACAACAATTGCTGCACGAGAAGGATATTTCCCGACCAATGATAAAATGAATGTGAACATAGGATATCTGTTCTTATCAATATCCTCAGTCTTTAAATTCTTGACTGCTTCTTTATCTTCTTCAGTCAATTCATGACGTTTCTCAGTTCCAAGACTCAAAGCATATTTGATAGGTGTGAGCATAGTATTAGGAGAATATTCATAAATAGAAGTTCCGTCTTCTAAAACAACACCACCATGAATCAAAGATTCTCTATTGATAACAGCCTTGATATCCTTCAAAGGATAATGGAACAACATAGAAGCTTCGATGACTTCATATGCTTTATTCACCATAGTAGCACTATCTACAGTGATCTTTGGTCCCATCTTCCATGTAGGATGAGCTAACACCGCTTGAATAGGAGCTGTTCCGATAGCCTTAGTAGGATAGTCTCTCAAAGCACCGCCAGAAGCTGTGATAAACAATTCTTTGACTTTCTTGCCTTGAGGAACTTCAGCTAAACATTTAGCAACTGCTACATGCTCAGAATCGATAGGAATCAACTTTCCATGACCTTGAGCTAATACCTCATTGATAAAGTTTCCACCCACGACCAAAGTTTCTTTGTTAGCTAACAAAAGAATCTTATCCTTCTTCAAAGCATGAAGGGAAGGTAAGAATCCATCAAATCCTAAAATTGAATTCAAGACAACATCAGGATTAGCCTTATCAATTATAGTTAAGTCTGCAGATTTGCCAGACAAAACTTCAACTTCAGGTAAAGCTTCTTTCAAAGCTTTAGCTTTAGAATCAGCAACAATTCCAACAAATTTTATAGTTGGAAATTCTTTGACTATCTCCACCAACTTATCAACATTCTTGTTGGCTGTAATTCCTACGAGCTCATATTCACTATTATCTTTCAACAAGCTCAAAGCCTGAGTTCCTATAGAACCAGTCGCTCCTAATAAAACAATCTTTTTTGCCATACTTTAATTTTCTTTTCCTTTAAGTTTTAAATAATCCTATATTCAGTTATTAATGCTGTAAGAATGTCCAACCATTAGTAATAAATGATATCAAGATAGCTACTACAGAACAGGTGACGAATATGGAATCAAACCTATCAATTATGCCACCATGACCAGGTAAAATAAAGCCCCAATCTTTAACATTGAAATGTCTTTTAACTGCCGAGAAGA
>ERZ773145.560-NODE-560-length-36497-cov-9.388810_pt1 | contig 36497 bp, 22 predicted proteins | sample MGYA00580848_ERZ773145 | MGnify/ENA primary metagenome ERZ773145 (study PRJEB29015, sample SAMEA2737858) | human gut metagenome | biome: human gut; feature: human-associated habitat; material: faeces | place: China | collected 2012 ... | reverse complement strand
ACCAGAGGCGCCGCCTCTGGACTCCGCAAGGGGCATTGCCCCTTGACCCTTTTTTCGGCGCCCGGCTTGGTCGCTTTTCCCCTACTCCGCTTTTATGCGGCTTTAGGCGCGCGCCATCGCCCCATCCAAAATCTCCAGCCCCTGTTCCTCCTGGAACTGATTCGTATACAGCTGATAATAATACCCCTGTTTCGCAATCAGCTGCTGATGCGTCCCATCTTCCGTAATCTTGCCATTCTGAATCACCAGAATCCGATCCGCCGAGCGAATCGTAGAGAGTCGATGCGCAATGATGAAGCTCGTCCGCCCCGCCAGCACCTTCTGAATCGCGTGCTGAATCAGCTGTTCCGTCTCCGTATCAACCGAGGACGTGGCCTCGTCCAGCACGAAAATAGACGGGTTCGTCAGAATCGCGCGGGCAAAGGAAATCAGCTGCTTCTGCCCGGTGGAGAGGCGGTTGCCGCCCTCGCCAACGTCCGCCTGATAGCCATCCTTCATGTTGAGGATGAAGGGTTCCGCGCCGACCATGCGGGCGGCTTCCGCCACTTCCTCGTCGGTGGCATCGGGGCGGCCGTAGCGGATGTTATCCGCAACCGTGCCGGAGAAAAGGTGCGGCGACTGCAGGACGTAGCCGAGGTTGGACTGAAGCCACAGCTGACTGCGCGTGCGGTAATCCGCGCCGTCGATGAGGATTTTGCCCTCCGTCGGCTCATAGAAGCGGCAGACGAGGTTGACGATGGTGGACTTGCCGCTGCCGGTTTCGCCGACAAGGGCAATGGTCTGCCCGTGCTGGATATGCAGGTTGAAGTGCTCCAGCACCTTTTCGCCCTCTTTGTAGCGGAAGGTGACGTCCTCGAAGTCAATGTTGCCGATGAGCTTGGGCCAGTTTTCGGTCTTGGGGTGGAAATTGTCGCCGTATTGCGCCACCACTTCGGGAGAATCCACAATATCGGGTTCCGTTTCCAGCAGGCTGATGACGCGCTCCGCCGCCGCCTGTGCGGATTGCAGTTCCGCGAAGATGCGGGCAATATCGCGCACAGGCTGGAAGAAGCTGACGGTGTAGTTGATGAACATGGTCAGCGTGCCGACGGTCATGGCGACGCCGAAAACGTGCGTACCGCCGATGACGCTGTTGCCGCCCTGCCAGAGCGCATACGCCGTCGCCAAAGAACCCAGCGACACGACGATGGGCAGAAAGAGGTTTGAGAGCGTCGCCGCGCGGATGGACGCGGAACGCATGGAGGCAGAAACCGTCTCGAATTCCTGGATGTTCAGTTCTTCGCGCACAAGGGTTTTCGTCGTCTTTGCGCCGTTGATGCCCTCATTGAAGCCCGCGGTAATCTGGCTGTTGTTCTTGCGCACCTGACGATACGCCGCGAGAATCGCCTTCTGGAACTTCCAGCTGATGACGGCCAGCGGCGGCAGCACCAGCATGACGATCAGCCCCAGCCGCCAGTTGATGGTCAGCATCCGCACGGCGCAGGCAACCAGATACACCGCGCCCCAGCACAAGTCCACCAGCGACCAGCCGATGGTGTCCGCGAGGCGCTGCGTGTCGTTGGTCAAGCGGGACATGAGGTAACCCACGGGCATCCGGTCGTAGTAGGAGAAGGGCAGTTCCTGCAGTTTCTGGAAACCGAGCTTGCGAATCAGGTAGCACGTTCCGGTTTCGACAATGCCGCACTGCCGCAGAAAGCCGAAAATCGTCGCCACTTGCACCGCCGTCAGCAGCGCATACGCCACGACAAACCCAACCAGCCCAGCCGTGCTGTGGTTGGCAATGAACACGTCAATCGCGTAGGCATTCATGTTCGGCATAATCACGTCGATGATTGCAGAAACCGCCATGAAAAGCACAACCGCAATCAGGTTCTTGTGGTACGGCTTTGCAACCTTGATGAGCTTGCGCCACAGGGAGAGATCAAATCGTTTGGTATAATCCTGTTCCTGAAAGGACTGCATATCAGTTCACCCCTTCTGCCGCCTTGGCCTGCGTCAGTTCTTCCTCCAAGGCGTTCTGGATGCTGTTGATGCGCTGGTACAGGCCCGGCTGGCTGCACAACTCAGCGTGCGTGCCCTGCTGCGTAATCTGCCCGTTTTCCAGCACGAGGATGAGGTCAGCCTGCGAGAGCGTCGTCACGCGGTGGCTGATGATGAGGGTGGTCACGTCCTTCTGCTCGTGGCGGAGGGCAGCGCGAATCTGCGCGTCCGTCTCGGTATCCACGGCGGAAAGGGAGTCGTCGAAGATGAGGATGTTGTTGTCCTTGAGCAGTGTGCGCGCAATGGCGATTCGCTGCTTCTGTCCGCCGGAGAGCGTCACGCCGCGTTCGCCCACGACCGTCTCCCAGCCCTTATCCGCCTTGGCAATAAAGCCGGATGCGCTGGCGATATCCGCCGCGTGCTCAATGCGTTCCGCCTCCTGTTCCGGCGCGGTGATGCCCACGTTCTCCCGGATGGACTTGGAGTACAGGAACGGCTCTTGCAGAATCAGGCCGACGTGTGCGCGCAGATATTTGCGGTCAATCTGCTGAATATCCACGCCGCCGATGGTGATTTTGCCGCTCGTGGGCGCATACAGCCGCTGCAGCAGGTACATCATGGTGGATTTGCCGCTGCCCGTGCCGCCCAGCACTGCCGCCGTCTTGCCCGCGGGGATGGTGAAGGACACGTCGCGCAGCACCGGCACGTTGTCATCCGGATAAGCGAAGGACACATGGTCAAACACAATATCGCCGTGCAGGTCGGGCTTCAAGGCGTTCGGCTCATCCGGCTCGGCTTCCTCGTGCAGAATCGCCTGCACGCGCTTCATGGACACCATCGCCTTGCCCGCGTCGGACAGGGTGCGGCCCAGCTGGCGAATCGGGAAGAGCAGCATCCCCAGCGTGGAGGTGAAAACAATTAGCGTACCGACGGTAATCCAGCCGTTGCAGGCGTAGATGATGCAGACCACCAGCGTCAACAGCGTCTGCGTCATGCTGATGGCGTCGCCGCCGCCCCAGTAGATGGCAAGCAGTTCATTCAGGCGGAGGTTCTTCTTGCGCAAATCGTTGTTCACGCGGTCAAACTTCTCCACCTCGCGCTCCTGCTGTCCGAAGGCGCGCACGACGCGGACGCCGGAGAGGTTCTCCTGCAAAACGGCGTTCAGCACACCGTCCGCTTCGTCCGCCACTTCGAAGGACTTATGCACCATTTTGAAGAACCACGTCGCGAAGCAGAACAAAGGCGGCACAAGAATCAGGCTGTAGAGCGTAATCGGCACGGAGCGCGGCAGCAGGATGCTCATGGCGATAACGACCATCAGCACCGTGTTGACAACTTCCATCACCTGAAGCGCCAGAAAGCGGCGAATCGTATCCACGTCAGACGTGCAGCGCTGAATCAGCTCGCCCGCCTGCGCTTTAACGTGGTACGCAAACGGCAGGTGCTGCAAGTGGCGATAGAGGTCATTGCGCAGTTTTCGGGCGATATTTTCACTCGCAATTGCGGAGGAACGCCCCTTAATGAACGTGAACACGCCGTTGACGATGTTCATCAGGATGAGCGCCAGCGCGGGAATCCACAGATTTTGACGGAGGAAATCGCGTCCGCCGAGGGCGTTAATCGGGTTCATGAGGAAATCCGGCATTGTGAACGGCTCGCTGCCCAGTATGCTGTCCACGATTTCGGAGAGCAGCAGCGGCGTTAAAAAGCCGATGATGACCATCATGATGGTCGCAATGAGTGCCCAGAGGAAATGCGTCCAGTTCTGCCCGATGAGGGAGAGCATTGCGCCGAACGGGGTCTGTTTCTTCTTTGGTTTCGTTGTGGTGCGCTGCGTAGGAAATCACTCCTTTCAAGAGAGACAAAGTGGTTGATGACTCATAACTGCCCATTGTATGCTTTTTTCGAAAAGGGTACGAAAAAAGCACCATCCGTCTGAATGCAAACGGCTGGTGCTGCACACAAAACGCATGGTAACAGGAAAAGAGCGTGGAATTTTCCTATTACGGGCGCATATGGGCAGAAAGAGCCGTCGCAGTCAGTCCATTGGCACGGGATACAAGGGTTAGAATCATCATGGTCATTGCGAGGGCCTCCTTTCTGCATAATTTTGATTTTGTTGTGCTTCTCGCAAGCACGCAAGAAACAGTGTAGTCGAAAGTCAAGGTTTTGTCAAGGGGCAAATGGCGTTTTTTTTAAATATTCATCCCATCTTGCGCAGGATTCCCGTTTTTCCAGTCCCAAACCGCCTTTTCAATCAAGTCGGCAGCATTGGCACAGCCGTGTTCATTGCGCAGGGCCTCCCCGATGCACGCCGCGTTGCGCGTGTATTCCGGGTTGCTGATGAGTGCGCGCAAGCCCTCCGCCAGATTCTCTGCCGTCAGCTTATCGCGCGGAATCGCTTTCGGCCCGCACCCGGCAGCGTACACCCGCTCCGCCCAGAACGGCTGATCGCCGCCGAACGGCACAACGAGCGTCGGCAGTGCATGGCGCAGGCTGGTTGCGGTCGTCCCCGCGCCGCCGTGATGCACTGCCCCTGCCATATGCGGGAACAGCCAGTCATGCGGCACACTTTTCACATAGAAGATGTTCTCATCTTTCGTCTTTGCTTCCTGCTGACCCCAGCCAAGTGCCACCACCGCCCGCACGCCGGACAATTTCACCGCCTGCCGGATGATTTCCGCCAGTTCACCCATGTCGCCCGACACCATCGACCCAAAGCCGATGTACACCGGCTCGTCGCCCGCGCGCAGGAACTCCGCCAGCGCCGGGTCAGGCGTGTAGTCCACCGGGCGCTCATCCCACCAGAAACCGGACATGTGGATGTTGTCCGCCCAATCCTCCGGGCGCGGCACAAGCGTCGGGCTCATGGCGTAAATCACGGGCACTTGCTTGCCCTTCACGTCATAATCCGGTCTCAAGCGGACGCGGCGCTTCGCCATGTCGTTCTCCTTGCGCCAATCCGAGAGGTAGCGGTGCTCCAGCGCCGAAATCAGCAGATACCCGATGCGATAGCTCAGCACATTCCACCACTTGCCGAGCTTGCGGAACGGCGCGGATGAAATTGGCATATCCTTGCACGGATCCATCGGGAAATACTGCGTCTGGATGCACGGAATATCGTACTTTTCCGCAATCGAATAGAACATCGACCCGAAGAACGTGCAGACGATGGCTTCCGCGCCCTCCGCGCAGTGCAGCAAATCATCCAGCAGCATCGGCGCAATATCGCGGATGCCCTTCTCAAACTCCTTCAAGTACCGCACGCCCACCGCGTCCGGCTGGAGCAGCCGCCCCATCATATCCACCACGTCGCCAGAAATGGGATAGAAGGACATTCCCGCTTCCTCAATCATGCCCTGAAACGGCGCAAACGCCGCAATCGTCACCTCATGCCCCCGCTCGTGAAGCTCCCGTCCCAGCAGCATATACGGCCGCACGTCGCCCGTCGAGCCGAGCGTTATCATTGTGATTTTCATCATTACCTCCAATGATTTCGAGATAAGTTAAAGGGATACAAACTAAAAAACTAACAATAAAATTCAAGTATGTAGAAGAAACCAAAAGCGCCATCAAGCGCGCTTGCTTCCCGTCGCACACGGGTCATACCACCCCGCAGGAACTTTCACCCGGAAGCCCTCGAATGCACTTTCCGCATCCGCCTTCACCACGCAGTGCGGCGTATACACATGCCGCATCCCCTCCTGCATCCGTGCCATGCACCACTGCGCCAAGTCCACCGCCAGCGAATTCCCTTCCGCCAGCGGCACAAATGCATCCCGCCGCACCAAAAAGCACATTGGCGAAACCGCAGTGACATTGTAGCTGGTTCGGTTCATGCCGTGCCATCCGCCCGCTGACACCGGCAAGCCGCGATTCCGCGACCGCACTGTGCCGTCCGGCAGAATGTCGTATCCGGCATGAAGCACCCGATTGCGCGCATCCGCCACCAGCGGCGACACCGCGCACACATCCGGGCGCTGCGCGTACATCATCATCTCCCGCAGACCGTCCGCATCAGGCTCCGCCGTGTCCCCCCACAGGAACATCAGCATGTCTGCTGACGCATCCGCCGCCAAACGGTTCACATCCGCCGCGGACGCATCCCGCGCCAGCCGCAGTGCCGCAACGGTAAAATCCCCCACGTCGTACCGCAGCCGCAGCACGCCGTCCTCCACCCGGCACGTTCCCGGAAACCCGGTGCGTCGCATACTCTCTTCCACCGCCCGCGCCGCCGCGTCCAGGCAAACCGCCAATTTCGTGTGGCTCATCGACCCCCGCAGCGTCCGCCAGTGGTACAGCACGCGCGGAATGTGGATGACGCCGCCCGCCCGCTCGCACGCGCGGAGCATCAAATCGTGATCCTGCGACCCGTCGAATGTCGGTCGCAATCCACCGATGGCATCCAGCAGCGTCCGCCGAATCACCGACAAATGGCAGATATAGTTGCCGGAACGCAGATTGTCCGGACAGAAATCTGGCTTGCGGTGCGCATCAACGTGAATCGCGCCGTGGGTGGTCAGCTTATCCTCATCGGTGTAGAGCACGTCTGGATGGTGCGCGTCGATGGCCTCCGCAATCCGCCAGAGCGCATCCGGCGCAAGCACATCGTCGTGGTCGCACAGGGCGATATACTCCCCCGTCGCCATTTTAATCGCGCGGTTCGTGTTGCCGGATATGCCCGCGTTTTCCACCCCGTACGCGACGTGGAATCGACTGTCCCGCGCGGCAATTGCCTCCAGCGCCCTGCGCGTTTCGGCGGACGTGCTGCCGCCGTCGTACAGGCAGGCTTCCCACGCGCCGTGCGTCTGGGCAAGCAGCGAATCCGCCAGCGCGCGGAGGAATTTCGGGCGCGTGTTAAACACGGGGACGACGACGCTGATGCGCACGTTCGGGAAGGGGTGCGCGCGCTGTACCGCCAGTTCGCGCTTGGATGCTTTCTCCCGCCGGAATCGCCATTCGTCCCGCAGCAGCACCCGTGCCGCCAGCATTTCACCCGCGCGGTGCAGCGTGTACCCCGCGCCATGCATCCGCACATACGCCCGAACCCGTTCCGCCCACTGCACGCGCGTCCCTCCCGCCGACTTTCCTGCCCTCATCATACCATGTGCCGCGGGTTTTGTAAAGCACCGGGCGATTTTCTGCCAATTCGGAACAATTTTCGCAAAACCGCTTGACAAACGCCCGAAAAAGTGCTAAACTAAATCTCGTTCCGGCAAGCCCGGACGAACCGCATAGGGGCATGGTGTAATGGTAACACGTGGGTCTCCAAAACCTTTGTTGAGGGTTCGAGTCCTTCTGCCCCTGCCAGTGATGAGCCAGTTTCGTGAGAAGCTGGCTCGTTTTTATGTGCATGGATATGAAAAATCCGCCTCCGAGAATGGGAGGCGGACAGCGGATTTATTCCTATATTTGTATTAGCGGATAACCTCAACGTCTGCAATTCCCAGTTTTGCACCTCCGACAAGCGCAGTAACAACATCCTAACAAAAACATGCCAAATTGTTGCGTATCTTCACAACGACTTTCGTGTCTGCGTGTAACCACCTTTCAGAAAATCGTTTTTTTCTGAAATCAGCTGCCCCAACCCCCTCCAAATTTCAAATTCGCACAGAAAACGCGCCCGCCGACCTTCCGACGAGCGCGTTTATACTATTAGGGGCTCTACTCCCGAATTCAGTGCAGGACTTGCTGGACACCACAGTTATCACATTTACACAAATGAGGTGGTCAGCCGCCGAGTTGTGCGGTGTTGCTTTAAATTACTTCTTATTCTTCTGCTCCACCATCGCCTTGACCTTCAGCGGCAGACCGAGCAGGTTGATGAAGCCCGCGGAATCCTTGTGGCTGTACAGGTCATGGCTGTCGCCGAAGGTAGCGATTTCCTCCATGTACAGGCTGTTCGGCGACTTCACGCCCGCGTTGATGCAGTTGCCCTTGTACAGCTTCAGCTTCACCGTGCCGTTGACCGCCTGCTGCGTGCTGTCCACAAATGCGGAGAGCGCCTCGCGCAGGGGCGTGTACCACATGCCGTCGTACACCAGCTCCGCGAACTTGCTCGCGACCAGCTCCTTGTAGTGGCTGGTGGCGCGGTCAAGCGTGATGGATTCGAGGATGCCGTGCGCGGCGTAGAGCATCGTTCCGCCGGGGGTTTCGTACACGCCGCGGGACTTCATGCCCACCAGACGGTTCTCCACCAAATCCGCGCAGCCGACGCCGTTGCGACCCGCGATTTCGTTCGCCTTCGTCAGCAAATCCACCGCGTCCAGCTTTTCGCCGTTGATGGCGACCGGCACGCCCTTCTCGAAGTCCACCGTGACGTATTCGGGCTGATCAGGCGCTTTTTCGGGCGTGACCATCGTCAGCAGCAGGTCTTCCGGCGGCTCGTTCCACGGATCTTCCAAATCCGCGCCCTCGTGGCTGATGTGCCAGATGTTGCGATCCATCGAATACGGGCGATCCTTCTTGACCGGGACGGGAATGCCGCGCTTTTCGGCGTAGTCAATTTCCTCCTCGCGGGTCTTGATGTCCCAGATGCGCCACGGTGCGATAATCTGCATGTTCGGGTCAAACGCCTTGATGGTCAGCTCGAAGCGGACTTGGTCGTTGCCCTTGCCGGTGCAGCCGTGGCAGATGGCAGTGCAGTTCTCCTTGTGGGCGATTTCGACGAGGCGCTTGGCAATCAGCGGCCGCGCGAAGGACGTGCCCAGCAGGTACTTGCCCTCGTAGACCGCGCCCGCCTTGAGCGTCGGCCAAATGAAGTCCTCAACGAACTCCTTGCGCAGGTCTTCGATGTACAGCTTTTCAGCGCCGCACTTTTTCGCCTTCTCGTGGAGGGGCTCCAGCTCTTCGCCCTGCCCGACGTCGCCCGCAACGCAGACCACGTCGCAGTCATAATTTTCCTTCAGCCACGGCACGATAATCGAGGTATCCAGACCACCGGAATAAGCCAGCAATACGCGCATCTTCGCCATAACAATCGACTCCTTTATCTTCATCCTGATTTTCATCATTTTTGTGTCCGTCTGCCGGACAAGATGGATTATACACCAAGATGAATAAAAATGCAATAGGTCTGCATAAATTTTCTCGGATTTTTTCGGGGGATGATGCAGTGCCTGAATTGCTACCTATTTATATGATGATGGCTTATGCCGCGCGAACTTCCTCCGCCTGATTGCGGCGTTGGGACGTTGCTCCGACGCTCCCCAAATAGCGAATCCGTGTTCTTGTCCTCTTTGTCCATTTATGCGCCATTTCATTCATCTTGTCCCGAAAACGTATTGAATTGTGAAAAAAATATCGTTAAAATCGTGTCAGCCACTTGACAAGAGCTTAACAATCTGCTACACTGTTTTCGTCACCCCGACAAACACCGACATTCCCCGTTCGCGGGCGCATCCCCGCAGGACGGATGAAGCATAAGGAGAGAGTATCATGGCGAAAGAGTATCCGATCGTCGATAACGTGGAGAGCTTCGAGGCGGCCCTCGCCCGCGTCCGCGCGGCACAGAAGGTCTATGCGACCTACACGCAGGAGCAGGTGGACAAGATTTTCAAGGCAGCTGCCCTCGCCGCGAACAACATGCGCATCCCGCTGGCGAAGATGGCGGTGGAAGAAACCGGCATGGGCGTGGTGGAAGATAAGGTCATCAAGAACCACTACGCCGCTGAATACATCTACAACGCCTACAAGGACACGCAGACCGTCGGCGTGCTGGAGCGCGACGAAGCGTTCGGCATGATGAAGGTTGCAGAACCGATCGGTGTCGTCGCGGCGGTCATCCCGACCACCAACCCCACGTCTACCGCCATTTTCAAGACGCTGATTTGCCTCAAGACCCGCAACGGCATCATCATCTCTCCCCATCCGCGCGCGAAGAAGTCCACCATCGCCGCCGCGAAGGTTGTGCTGGAAGCCGCTGTGGCTGCCGGCGCGCCCGAAGACATCATCTCCTGGGTCGATGTTCCCTCGCTGGAGCTGACCAACATGGCGATGAAGGAAGCCGACATCATCCTCGCCACCGGCGGTCCCGGCATGGTCAAGGCGGCGTACTCCTCCGGCAAGCCTGCGCTGGGCGTCGGCGCTGGCAACACGCCCGCGATTATCGACGAATCCGCTGATGTGAAGGTGGCCGTCAACTCCATCCTGCACTCCAAGACGTTCGACAACGGCATGATCTGCGCGTCCGAGCAGTCCACCATCGTGCTGGACAGCATCTACGACGCGGTGAAGGCGGAGTTCGCCAAGCGCGGCGCGTACTTCCTCGAAAGCGAAGAACTGGACAAAGTGCGCAAGACCATCATCATCAACGGCGCGCTGAATGCCAAGATTGTCGGTCAGAAGGCGCACACCATCGCCAAGCTCGCAGGCGTGGACGTGCCGGAAACCGCCAAGGTGCTGATTGGTGAAGTCGAATCCGTGGATATTTCTGAAGAGTTCGCGCATGAGAAGCTCTCTCCCGTGCTGGCGATGTACCGCGCCAAGGACATCGACGATGCGTTCGACAAGGCGGAGCACCTGATTGCTGACGGCGGCTACGGCCACACCTCTTCTATCTACCTGAACGCCGTCACCCGCAAGGATTTGATTGACCGCTTCGCCGCGCGCATGAAGACCTGCCGTATCCTCGTCAACACGCCTTCCTCTCAGGGCGGCATCGGCGACCTGTACAACTTCATGCTGCGTCCGTCGCTGACGCTTGGCTGCGGCTCGTGGGGCGGCAACTCCGTCTCTGAGAACGTCGGCGTCAAGCACCTGCTGAACGTCAAGACTGTTGCCATCCGGAGGGAGAATATGCTGTGGTTCCGTGCGCCTGAAAAGGTCTACCTCAAGAAGGGCTGCCTGCCTGTCGCCCTGAATGAACTCAAGGCAGTTATGGGCAAGAAGCGCTGCTTCATCGTCACCGACGCGTTCCTGTTCAAATCCGGCTTCACCAAGGCGATTACCGACAAGCTGGATGAACTGGGCATCGTCCACACCACGTTCTACGATGTTGCGCCCGACCCGTCCCTCGCCTGCGCGAAGGAAGGCGCAAAGGCCATGACATCCTTCCAGCCGGACTGCATTATCGCCATCGGCGGCGGTTCCGCAATGGACGCCGGCAAGATTATGTGGGTCATGTACGAGCATCCGGAAGTGGATTTCCTTGATATGGCAATGCGCTTCATGGATATCCGCAAGCGCGTGTACACCTTCCCGAAGATGGGCGAAAAGGCGTACTTCATCGCCATCCCGACCTCCGCTGGTACGGGCTCCGAGGTCACCCCGTTCGCCGTCATTACCGATCAGGACACCGGCGTGAAGTACCCGCTGGCGGACTACGAGCTGCTGCCGAAGATGGCGATTGTGGACGCTGACATGATGATGTCCGCGCCGAAGGGCTTGACCTCCGCCTCCGGTATCGATGCGCTGACCCACGCGCTGGAAGCCTACGCCTCCATGATGGCGACGGACTTCACCGACGGTCTGGCGAAGCAGGCGGCTCAGCTGATTTTCGAGTATCTGCCCGCGTGCTACGACAACGGTCAGAACGAGCCGGTTGCCCGCGAAAAGATGGGCAACGCCGCCACGATGGCTGGCATGGCGTTCGCGAACGCGTTCCTCGGCGTCTGCCACTCCATGGCGCACAAGCTGGGCGCGTTCCATCACCTGCCGCACGGCATTGCCAACGCGCTGCTGATTGAACTGGTCATCCGCTACAACAGCGCCGAAGTTCCCACGAAGATGGGCACCTTCCCGCAGTACGCCTATCCGCACACGAAGCGCCGCTACGCTGAATTCGGCGAGTTCCTCGGCTTCAAGGGTGCGAATGACGACGAGACGGTGGAGAACCTGATTCGCAACATCCATGCCCTGAAGGAGCGCGTCGGCATCAAGAATACGATCCGCGACTACGGTGTGGACGAGGAGAAGTTCCTCGCGACGCTGGACGAAATGTCCGAGCAGGCGTTCGACGACCAGTGCACCGGCGCGAACCCGCGCTACCCGCTCATCAGCGAAATCAAGGAAATGTATCTGAAGGCATACTACGGCGAGTAATGCGCCATTCTCCCCGGCTTGGCAGGAATGCTTCTGCTGGGCCGGGCATTTTTGAGCACAAAAAATTTTGTCTGCTTGCAGGAATGTCGCATTTGGGCGGAGAATAGATATTTAGGACAAATATCAGGCTTTGCTGGTCGCCCCCAATCAGCACGCGGGCAAAGCATGACAACGTGCTCAACTCAATCGCGAAAAGGGAGTCCGGAGGGTCACAGACCCTTTGGCAGGTCAAGGGCAGCGCCCTTGCGCCTCTCCCCCAATAAACATGAACCATATAGAAGGAGGTTTCCCTATGGATTTGACGCATGTGATTGCCGAGCGGGAGAATAAGAAGATTTACCGCGACGGCGCCAAGGCCATCAAAGTGTTTGCCGAAGGGTACAGCAAGGCGGACATTCTGAACGAAGCGCTGAACACGGCGCGCGTGGAAGAGACGGGCCTGCCGATTCCGAAGCTCCTTGCTGTTGACACGGTGAACGGTCAGTGGGCGATTACGACGGAGTTCGTTGAAGGCGACACGCTGGCGGCGCTGATGGCGGCGCATCCGGAAAAGGAAGACGAGTACCTGAACCTGTTTGTGGACATTCAGATGAAGGTTCACGCCTGCACCTGCCCGATGCTCAACAGCCTGACGGAGAAGATGCAGCGCAAGATTTCCGCCACCGACCTCGACGCGACCACCCGCTACGAGCTGCACACCCGCTTGGCGAGTATGCACGTCCACAAGAAGGTCTGCCACGGCGACTTCAACCCGTCCAACATTATCTTGAAGCCCGACGGACAGTGGTACATCCTCGACTGGTCGCATGCCACGCAGGGCAACGCGTCCGCTGATGTTGCCCGCACCTACCTGCTCTTCGTCCTCGAAGGCAAGGAAGCGCTGGCGGAGAAGTACCTCTCCCTCTTCTGCAAGAAGAGCGACACCGCCAAGCAGTACGTCCAGCAGTGGATTCCGATCGTCGCCGCGAGCCAGTCCCTCAAGGGCAAGCCCGAAGAGCGCGACCTGCTCATCCGCTGGGCAAGCGTTTGCGAATACGAATAATCATCAAAGGGACTGGCTTCGGTCAGTCCCTTTTCTTGTGGGGGGAATGTGAGACTGCCATGTAACCATTTCCCCGCATTTGTTGAAATCTGCCACATTTGCAATTTTCCCCATGTAACCAACTTTTCATCCTCTTTTTTTCGTGGTATCATTATTATAAGAAGGGGGAATTTGCCCTTTTCAAACTTATCTGCCGCGGTTGTTTATCAACCGCTCCCACAATCAGCATGAATGAATTATACACGGCAAATATTGCTCTCAGCGTCTTCGCCATGGCGATTATGCTCTTCTCCCTGCGCGGCGACATCAGCCAATCCAAGATCCGAAACCTGCTCTGCGGCGGCCTGTACGCCACCATCGCCATTTGCGCGCTGTGTGAGTGGTCGGGCGTGCAGATGGATGGCACGCCGCCCGCGCTGATTCCGCTGCATATCGCCGTCAAGGCCATCGAACTTTCGCTTGCGCCGCTAATCGGGCTGTTCGCGGGTTGCGTCATCCATCCCTGCCCGCGGAAAGTGGTACACAGGCTGCTGTGCCTTGCGGGCTTCCACGCGCTGCTGGTGCTGCTCTCGGCGTTCACGGGGCTGATATTCTATGTCGATGGGCAGAATTTCTATCACCACGGATCACTCTACCCGCTCTACACGTTCGCCTACATGGGCAGCATGGTGTTCTTCCTCGTGCAGATTTGGTTCGCCTGCCGCGCCTACCAGTATACCGGCGGCACACAGCTGATGCTCGCGACGCTGTTCGTGCTGTTAGGGCTGATGGTGCAGTTTTTCCTGCCGATGGTCAGAATCGACTGGATTACCATCAGCTGCGGTGCGCTGATGATGTCGAAATTCTCCAGCGACATGGTACTGCAAACCGATGGGCTGACGCAGTTGGTCAACCGCTTGGGCTACGAGCATTATCTGGCGCGCCTGCGTGTGCCTGCCGCCATCCTGATGTTTGACGTTGACCGCTTCAAGGACGTCAACGACTGCCATGGGCACTTGATGGGCGACGCCTGCCTGCGGGCGATTGCCGGCTGCATCCGCCGCGCGTATGGGAATTACGGGACGTGCTTCCGCATCGGCGGCGACGAGTTCTGCGTAATACTGACGCGGCGGAACGCGCAATACAACACCATGACGGAGATTTTCCAGCACCTGATGGATGCGGCGCGGGCGGAGAATCCGGTTCTGCCGACGGTATCGGTAGGCTGTTCGCATTTTAATCCGTCAACGGATGATTTGGCGGAGTCCTTGGCGCGGGCGGACGCGCGGATGTATCAAAATAAGGAAGCGCATAGATAAATACAGCCGCGACGAGTGAATATGCTCGTCGCGGCTGATTTTATTACCGATTCACATACGCGTCAATCTCGTTCCGGCTGGAGATTTGCAGCTTCTCAAAAATGCTCTCCATGTACGACTTCACCGTGTTGACGGAAACGCCCATCAGCGCGGCGATTTCCTTGTTGCTGCGTCCCTTCGCGGCAAGCATGGCAATCGAAAACTCGTAGGGTGTGAGCGCGTCGGTCACCTGCAGCGTCGACACGGGGTTGTGAATTTTCATCCACCCGCGGCTGAAGCGGTAGACCGACTGCACAATCTTGTTGTACGTTTCCGGATCCTGCTTGCGCAGCGCGCGCTCCACCTGCCCCTGCAAAATGCCGTGATGCTCCACAAACGGGTGGATGTACCCCTCGCGGCTGGCGATGCTCCACGCGGCATCGAACTTCTGCTCCGCGCGTTCATCCTGCTTCAGGCTCATGCAAATCATGCACAGGACGATGTTGAGGTAGATGCTGTCAATGGGGTAGCGCGTGCCCGCCATCAGCAGGGCGGATTCGGCAATGCCCATCGCGTGTTCGTATTCGCGCCGGATGTAGAGCGCGTGGGCGATGGCGTACATGGCGAAATACTGCATTCCGGGCGGAAGAATACCGATAGCGGGGCGGATAGGGGTCAAGTCGAGCTTCTCGGAGTGGAAGAACACGCTGATGAGCGCGTCGGTAATGCTGCTGTACAGCCGCCACGAATCGTCGTTTGCGCGCTGCCCGTCCCGCTGAATCATTTCGAGATTCCGGCGGCACTTGGCGGCGTCCCCCGTCTGCAGCATCGCCATCGTGTTGGTAATCAGCGCGGACAGGCGGATTTCGGGGCACTTGCTCGTCAGGTATTTCTCGCTGATTTCGCGGGCTTCCTCGTGCTCATCGCGGAAATAGTGGTGCAGGGCGCGGGCGATGTCGCGTTCCTCCTCGTCGTTCATGGTCAGCAGGAGATTTTGGAAGCCGTTGTCGCACGGACGGGAAATCAGCGGCATATAGCACTTTGCCATCCGCGGGGGGATTTTTTCCTGCCCGCGCTGCCCGCTCTTGCGCAAATCCGCCGGATGCGGCGTATTCGCCGGAATCAGCCACCCGCCCGATTTCCGGATTGCCCCCTGAATCCGCCCGGTATTCAGGTAGTAATTCACCATGCGGATGGAAACGCCCCACAGCTCCGCTATTTCCTTTACGCTGAGGTAGTCCAATGCGCATCCCCTCCTTGTTCTCCTTGTTTACGCTTACGGAATTGGCTCCCAAAGCATGGTCGCCGTTCGATTGCCATACGAGCCCTTGGGCAGCATGTAGGAGCGCGGCGTTCCTGATACGCCGTCGATTTTCCAGCCTACAAAGGTATAGCCCGGGAGGTAGTAGGACGTGTCTTCTTCCGGTACCGAGAAATAAACGCTGTTGTTGATGGTGTATTGAACCCAATTATATACTCTGCCGTGGCTCACGTAGGTAATGGTGTACGTCGCCACACGCCACTCCGCCTCGTAAATGCGGTCGCCGGTTGAGCCTTCGGGGATAATCATCGGCGTTGAAGGGAACTGACCGCTGCCATCGAGGACCCAGCCGGCAAATTCGTAGCCCGGACGCTCGGGAGGGATGGGCAGGGTGACGGAATCCTCCACGGTGTAGCGTATCGAAGCTATGACTGCGCCGCCGTTCGTGACCAGTGTGATGGTGTATCTGATCACCTTCCAGTTTGCGGTATACGCCTTGTTTCCCGTCGAACCCTTCGGAATTTTGACGCTTGTCTGCGGCGTCGTGATGCCCTCGCCCGTCCAGCCGACAAACTCGTAGCCGTTGCGGGTCGGGGTCGGCAGCTCGAAATCCTCATCCGTCATGGTGTAAATCACCTTTTCTTTACCGCTGCCGCCGTTCAAATCCAGGGTGATGGTGTATCCTGTCTCTACCCAGTTCTCGATATACGTCTTGTCGCCCGTCGAACCCTTCGGGATGGTCACGTTCGGCTGCGGCGTCGTGATGCCCTCGCCCGTCCAGCCCCAGAACGTGTAGCCCGTGCGGGTCGGGGTCGGCAGCGTGAAGGTTTCCTCCACCGTGTAGACATACGCTCCCGATGAGCCCGCATTGCCCCCTTCCAGCAGCGTAATGATGGTGTATTTGATCACCTGCCAGTTTGCGGTATACGCCTTGTTGCCCGTCGAACCCCTCGGAATTTTGACGCTTGTCTGCGGCGTCGTGATGCGCTCGCCCGTCCAGCCGACAAACTCGTAGCCGTTGCGGGTCGGGGTTGGCAGCTCGAAATCCTCATCCGTTATGGTGTAAATCACCTTTTCTTGACCGCTGCCGCCGTTCAAATCCAGGGTGATGGTGTACTCCGCCAAACGCCACTCCGCCTTGTAATGGAGGTCGCCGGTTGTGCCATAGTAAATAATGAGCGTCGTGGCAGGGAGCATACCGCTGCCATCGAGGGTCCAGCCGGCAAATTCGTAGCCCGGACGGAGAGGGTAAGGCAGGGTGAAGGAATCCTCCACGGTGTATTTTATCGGAGACACGTTTGGACCGCCGTTCGTGTCCAGTGTGATGGTGTATTCAATCACCTGCCAGTTTGCGGTATACGCCTTGTCTCCCGTCGAACCCGTCGGGATGGTCACATTCAACTGCGGCATTATGATGCCCTCGCCCGTCCAGCCGACAAACTCGTAGCCGTTGCGGGTCGGGGTCGGCAGGGCAAACTCTTCATCTTCCACGGTGTAAAGCAGTGTTGTTTCGCCGCTTCCGCCGTTCAAATTCATGGTGACGGTGTATCCTGTCAGTTCCCAGTTCGCGGTATAGGTCTTGTTGCCTATCGAACCTTGCGGCAGAACAACCGTTAGCTGCGGCGCCATGTCGCTGTTGACTGTCCAGCCGAGGAAGGCATAGCCCTCACGGGTTGGGGTCGGCAGCGTTACGGGTTGCTCCACCGTGTAGACAAGCGCTTCCGACGTGCCCGCGCCGTCCATGTCCAGCAGCGTAATGGTGTATTCAATCACCTGCCAATTCGCGGTGTAGGTGCGGTCGCCCGTGCTTCCCTGCGGGATTTCAATGATTTCCTGCGGTTCGGTGATGCCCTCGCCCGTCCAGCCGAGGAAGATGTAGCCCGTGCGAACCGGGGTCGGCAGCTGGAACGCTTCCGATTCCACCGTGTACTGGATGGGACGGATCGGATCGCCGCCTGCCGTGTCCAGCGTGACGGTATAAAGCTTGTCCGCCGTCAGCGTCAAGGTCAGCGGCGCGTAGGGCATGAGGAAGGAAACCGCGTCGTTCCCCTCGCTGATACTCAGGGAAATAGCGGGGTCGCTCAGGAAAACGTGGATGCCGCGATAGCCCGCTGCGGGCGCGATTTGCACCGTCACCTGCTCACCCGCGCGGCACAGCAGGTCGTTGCCCTCCGCCGGCATGTCGCTGCCCCAGAGGACGTTCTGCGCGTCGATGGTCACGCGCTGCGTGTCCGCCGTCCACGTCAGCGTAACGATGCGCCTTTCTTCGCGGCCTGTTACGGGCAGGAATGTGTCCGTCTCCTCGCCGCGCAGTCCCGTCAGGTGAATGAGGGCACGCTCGTCCGCGCCGAAGTCGCTGCGCTTGAACTGCGTCACCCACTCGCCGCGCTCCTTATCGAAGGTGAAGCTCGCCACGGCGCCGCTGCGCAGGGTCAGACTCGGCGTGAAGTACTCAGGCCGTGCGTTGTTGATGCGAACGCGGTAGGTGATGCGCCCGTCCTGCTCGCCATAGCGGTAGACGTACACCGGGAATTCCGCTACCAGCGTGCTGTCATCCGTCAGCGGGAACGCAACATCGCCCTCGCGGGAGAGATAGACATAATTTTCCGTCACAGCAAAGCAGGATTCGCCGCCATTCAGGCGGTAGACCTTGCTCCACGGGTCTGCGCTGCGCATTTCCGGCAGCAGCACATACTGCTCCTGCAAATCCGGATACTTCTCCGCAAACGCCGCCTCGATGCTGTCCATCATGTTGACCGCGCCCATCGGGCAGCTGTCGCCCGTGTACTGCACCGTCGTTTCGGTCAGCAGCGCGCCGTCCCAATCCGCCGTTTCCAGCCGCATGTCCTCCGCGCTCTGGTCAACAAGGCGGAAGCGCACGGTCAGGCTGATTTTCTTCTCCACCTTCAGCTCGCTGCCCATATGCAGCTGCAGCCCCGGCACAAGCGCGTTCTTGCCCGGATTCAGCACAATATCGCCCGTCGGCAGCGGGGCATCCGTCAGGTTCACGAGGTTCGTCGCAATCCCGATATCGAGATTCATCGGCTTGTCCACCACGATGGTGGAGCGGACATTGCCCTCGCCGTTCAGCGACACATTCCCCGATGCGCCCAGAATCAGTTCCTGAACCTCTGCCGCCGCGCCGATGTTCAGCCGAACGTCCTCGTCCGACAGCACATACAGACGGTTGATTTTGCCGGACGGCAGATTAGCGTTCAGCCCGCCGAGAACCAGCAGATTGCCGTTCATTTCCGGCGCATTGAACTCCGTGTCGCCCAGATGGTCAAAAATCGCGTCGCCGATGAAGGACTCCGGCGGCTGCGTGTCCTTTTTCAACACGGTGATGCCAAATCGCCCGATGTTCTCCTGAAACGCCGGGTCATCCCAGTCCGTATTGTCCCACATGCCAGCGCCGATTTCTTTCGCCAGCCGCTCCAGCGCTGAGTGCTCGTTCAGCGGCATTTGGGCCTTGTTCAGGGTGTTCAGTGTGTGCAGCGCCGCCATGTTGTTATTCACAATCATGGCCGCCGATGCTGTACCCGCCCAAATGATGCTGCATAAGAGCAGGAAAATGGTGCTCCATCGTGCGATTCGCTTCATGCTTCTTCCTCCTTGCTGATAGCTTCCGCGGGCTTTTTTCCCATAGAAATCGCCCTTCTGGTTTCAGTATACCATTGGCAAGCGCTGTTTACCACCGCCATTCAATGGATTAATTGGACGTTTCCCTGCCCTTTTCCTGCTGAAAATTCCTGCATTCACGCAGATTTCCCGTCAATTCGCGCATGTTTAGCGCCGAACACACCTTGCCAAAGCAGGAAATGTCGGTTGCCAAGGATGGCAAAGTGTATCTTTCCAACATACGAAAAAAGGCGAACCGGTTTTGAAGCCGATTCGCCCGTGGATTTATCCAAACTTGGATGGAATTACTTGGCGATGGTGCAGTGCATGAAGTACTTGTAGCCCAGCGGATTGGAGAAGAAGCCCTGCACGGAGTCGTCGATCATGTAGATGTCGGTGTAGTAGTACAGCGGCACGATGCAGCCGGTATCCATCAGCATATCTTCCGCGATGTGCATCATGGCATAACGGTTCGCGCTGTCGGTGCAGCTCTTGATAGCAGAAATCAGCACGTCATAGGTTTCCGCCCAAGTGCCGTTCTCCACCTTCACGTCGTAGCCGTAGGGGGTCAGGTCGAGGTTGTAGATCTTCAGATCCGCATTCGCGCCCTTGCCGAACTGCACGTCGTTGTTGCCGGAGCCGGTCACCCACATGTCGAGGAAGCAGATCGGGTCGTTGTAGTCCGCCAGCCAGCCGTTGCGCGCGATGGAGTAATCGCCCGCCTTACGGGTGTTCAGGAAGGTGTTCCATTCCTGGTTGTTCAGGTTCATGGTGATGCCGACCGCAGAAACCGCGCTCTGGAGGTATTCGCCAATCGCCTTGTGGACTTCGGAGGTGTTGTAGAGGTAGGTCAGGGACGGGAAGTTGGTGAAGACGCCATTCTCCTCGTCGTAGGTGTAGTACTTCTTCAGGGTTTCAACCGCCTTGTCGAAGTTCGCCATGTAGACGTCTTCGTCGTCGGTCACGTCGTAGTAGCCGGTGATGCCTTCCACATGGCCCGCATTCTTGTAGAACTCAGAGCCGTCCGCATCGGTCATGCCCATCGGGACGAAGCTGGACGCAGGAAGCTGACCAGCCTGACCGATTTCGGTGACGATGTAGTTGCGGTCAAACAGCAGGCCAATCGCCTGACGGACTTCTGCGCGCGCCGCTTCCGCTTCTTCGGGGGTCATGTTCGCGAGCACGTCAGCGGGCAGGATTTCTTCGTTGATGTTCCAGCAGACATAGTAGGTACCAATCTGGCCGGCAACAACAAATTCCGTCGGATACTGTTCCTTCAGGGACGCGATTTCAGAGGTGGGAACGTCGTCGATCAGCTGCCAGTCGCCCTTCTGGAAGTTCGCCAGCATGTTGTTCGCGTCGTCGGAGAGGTAGAAGTCCAGCTCGTCCATCGTGACCTTGTCCACCGCATGATAGTAGGGGTTCTTGGTCAGGGTGATCTTGCTGTTGTGTTCCCACGCGGTCATGGTGTACGGGCCATTGCCGATGTAGGTGGAAGGATCGGTCGCCCACGCTTCGTTGGCGACGACGTCCTCACGCACGGGCATGTACGCCGGGAAGGCGAGCAGCTCGTTCCAGTAGGCAACGGGGTTGTTCAGGGTAACGGTCAGGGTCTTGTCGTCCACGGCGGTCACAGCGAGGTTTTCCGCCTTGGGGTCGGAGCCGTCCGCAGTGTAGCCCTTGACGACTTCAAACATGTAGCCATAGTCCGCGCCCAGCTCGGAGGAAGCAGCGCGCTTCCACGCGAACTCGAAGTCCTTCGCGGTCAAATCCTTGCCGTCGGACCACTTCAGGCCGTCAACGAGCGTGTAGGTGTACGTCACCGTGCCGTCGTCATTGACCACCGGATCAGGCAGTTCCACCGCGCAGTCCGGCAGGATTTCCAGCTTGCCGTCGTCGGTCTGCGCCCAAGTGGACAGGCCTGCGAACAGGTGAGCGACCATCGTCGCGCCGTCCACAGTGGAGTTCAGCGCCGGGTCAAGCGTATCAGGCTCGGACGCGATGCAGACAGCCATGTACGTCTTGCCGTCTTCGGCGACAGCGCACAGGGTGCAGGTCACCATCATTGCGATGGCGAGCAGGAGAGCAGTCAGCTTCTTCATGAAAAAACCTCCCTTAATATTCTGTGACAGCCTTGCTTTTCGTAGACTGTCTGTATCAAAAATGCGTGTTGACGCATCCTTGAAGCAATTTTTTTGCGCGGATAAACACGCGGGCACACTATGCCAGTGTCACCAACGCAATCGCGCGAAAGGGTCAAGGGACGAAGTCCCTTGCAGGGTGCAGGGGCAGCGCCCCTGCCGGAGTCCATAGGCAGAGTCTCTGGCGTCTCCCCTTTTACCCCAGTTCCTTCACCCGGTGGCAGGCGACGAAGTGACCCTTCTCGACTTCGTTGAAAGGCGGCATCGACTGCGCGCAGGCTTCGGTGGCGTAGGGGCAGCGCGTGCGGAACGGACAGCCCGACGGCGCGTTCAGGGGGCTTGGAATGTCGCCGGAGAGGACAATGCGCTTGTTCGCGCGCGCCGCCTTCGGGTCAGGCAGCGGAACGGCGGACAAAAGCGACTTGGAATACGGGTGCAGCGGGTGATTGTAGATTTCCTCCGCCGACGCCAGCTCCACCATCTTGCCCAGATACATCACGGCGATTCTGTCCGAAATGTGCCGCACAACCAGCAGGTCATGCGCAATGAACAGGTATGTCAGCCCCAGCCGATCCTGCAAATCATCAAACATGTTGATGACTTGCGCCTGAATCGACACGTCCAGCGCCGACACCGGCTCGTCGCAGACGATGAATTCCGGATTCACCGCCAGCGCGCGGGCAATGCCGATGCGCTGCCGCTGACCGCCGGAAAACTCGTGCGCGTAACGCGAGGCGTGTTCACTGTTCAGCCCGACATAGCCCAGCAGCTGCAAAATGCGCTCCTCCCGCTCCTTCTTGGAGGAATACAGGTGGTGCACATCCAGCGGTTCGCCCACGATGTCCGACACGGTCATGCGCGGGTTCAGCGAGGAGTACGGATCTTGGAACACCATCGTCGCCTTCGTGCGGAACTTCTGCAAGTCCGCTTTCGTCTTGACAGGCTTGCCATCGTAAATGATTTCGCCCGCCGTCGGCTTGTACAATTGGAGGATAGTGCGCCCAACAGTCGTCTTGCCGCAGCCGGATTCGCCCACCAGCCCGAGCGTTTCGCCCTTGTTGATGGTGAAGGACACATCATCGACCGCCTTCAGCGGCTTGGTGCGGAAGAAGCCCATGTTGATGTCAAAGTATTCTTTCAGTCCTTTGACTTCCAGCAATGGCTGGTGCATCTGCGCTTCAGACACAGGGTACTCCTCCTTCCTCCGTGATGCTGCCGTCCTCAACGCCCTTCTTGACGTTCATCCAGCAGGTTGCCATATGGTCGTCATTGATGAGCATCCGAACCGGCTTCTCTTTCAGGCAAATCTTCATCGCCGCCTCGCAGCGGGGCGCGAACGGGCAGCCCTTGGGCATGTTCAGCAGGTCAATCGGCGTACCGGTAATCGGCTCCAGGCGCTGTCCGTTGTTCTCCGCCGTCGGGATGGAGCGCATCAAGCCCTTCGTGTACTCGTGGCGCGGGTTGTAGAAGATTTCATCCGCCGTCCCCTGTTCGCAGATAGAACCGGCGTACATGACGATGACCTCGTCGCACATCTGGGCGACAACGCCCAAGTCGTGCGTAATCATGATAATCGCCATGCCCATCTTCTTCTGCAAATCGCGCATCAAATCAAGAATCTGCGCCTGAATTGTCACGTCCAGCGCGGTCGTCGGCTCGTCGGCAATCAGAATGTCCGGCTCGCACGCCAGTGCCATGGCAATCATCACGCGCTGCCGCATACCGCCCGACAGCTCGAACGGGTACTGCTTCATGCGCTTTTCCGGCTCGTTGACGTTGACCAGCTTCAGCATCTCCACCGCCCGTTCGCGCGCCTGATGGCGGTTGCGGTCGGTGTGCAGCAGAATTGCTTCCATCAGCTGCCGACCGATGGTGTAGGTCGGGTTCAGGGACGTCATCGGGTCTTGGAAGATAATCGAGATGCGGTTGCCGCGCACGGAGCGCAGCAGCTTCTCGTCCGCGCCGACCAGCTCCTGCCCGTCGAATTTCACGCTGCCGCTGACGATTTTGCCCGTCGGCGCGAGAATTTGCATGATGGAATACGCCGTGACGCTCTTGCCCGAACCGCTTTCGCCCACGATGCCCAGCACCTTGCCGTGGTCAAGGCGGAACGAAACGCCGTCCACCGCCTTGACTTCGCCCGCGTCGGTGAAGAAGGATGTATGCAGGTCATTGACTTCCAGCAATGCCATTTTGTCCAGCTCCTTTCATCACGCATTCAGCTTCGGGTCAAATGCGTCGCGCAGGCCATCGCCGAACAGGTTCAGGCTCAGCACGATGAGGCAGATGACCACGGCGGGGATAATCAGGCGATAGGTGTAGGAATAGATGCCGTTGAGCGCGTCAGAAGCCAGCGAGCCCAGCGAGGGCATCGGCGCGTTGACGCCCAGCCCCAGGAAGGACAGGAAGCTTTCGGTGAAAATCGCGTTCGGAATTTGCAGCGCGGTCGAAATAATCACGACGCTGATGCAGTTCGGCAGAAGGTGCTTGCGGATAATCCACCGCGCCTTCGCGCCCGTCGCCTGCGCCGACAGCACGTACTCCTGCTCGCGGAGGGACAGAATCTGACCGCGAATCAGGCGCGCCATGCCCACCCAATAGAGCAGACCAAAGACGATGAACATGCTGATGATGTTCGAGCCGATTTTCTCTAAGATGGTGCCTTCCACATGCAGCACCTGCCCCAGCACGACCGCCAGCAGGATGATGACCAGCATGTCCGGCAATGAGTAGATAATATCGACGATTCGCATGATGAACAAGTCCACCCTGCCGCCGAAATATCCTGCGACTGCGCCAATCATCATGCCAATCACCAGCACGATGATGCTGGCGAAGAAGCCGACGGCGAGGGAAATGCGCGTCCCGTAGACGACGCGGATGAAGTAGTCGCGTCCGTGCGCATCCGTGCCGAAGATGTGCGGGAAAACAGATTCCCCTTTGTCGATTTTCTTCAGTTCCGTCTTGCCGTACTGGAACGGCGCGAGGTTGTTGTAGCTGTTGTCCATCGGGCGTCCCTTCGTCTGCCCCAGCATCTGGTCATACGAGTACGGCCAGAACATCGGAATAATGATGGAGGACAGCGTAATCAGCACAATCAGAATCAGGCTGATGGTCGCGACCTTGTTCTTCAGCAGGCGCTTCACGCCATCGCGGAAAAAGGTCGAGGACGGCCGCATCCGGGAGATGACTTCCTTTTCCTCCGTCGTCGCGGGCATGAAGGAATCCACATCCAGATGCAGGCTAAAGGGCTTTTTCTTGTTCATCATCATGATGCAGAGGCCTCCTTATTCGTAATCAATGCGCGGATCAACCACCTTGTAGAGCAGGTCGCTGATCAGATTCATAATCACGATTAAAGAGGCGAGGAAAATAGTCGTCCCCATAATCATGGTGTAGTCGCGGTTGGTGATGCTGGATACGAACTGGCGGCCGATGCCCGGCACGGCGAAAATCTGCTCGACGACCATCGAGCCGGTGACGATGAACGCCAGCATCGGGCCGAAATAGGTGATAACCGGAATCAGCGAGTTCTTCAGCGCGTGACCGAAGATAATTTTCTTGCCCGAAACGCCCTTGGCGCGCGCGGTGCGGATATAATCCTGCCCCAGCACGTCGAGCATGGAGGAGCGCGTCAGGCGCGTGATGTAGCTCATCGGGTAGAGCGCAAGGGTGATAATCGGGAGGATCAGCCCTTCGGCCGTCGCGCCGTTCGCGGGTACCCAGCCTAACTTGACTGAGAACACTATCAGCAGGAATGACCCCATAATGAACGACGGCATGGACACGAACGCGGTTGTAATCACCATGATAATCTTATCCAGCACGGTGTTGCGCCGCAGCGCCGCCAACGCGCCGAGGACGATGCCGGCAATCGCCGCGCTGAACGCCGCAATCAGACCAAGCCTTGCGGAGGTCTTCATGCCATCCAGAATAATGTCGATGACCTGACGGCCGCGCTGCTTCAGGCTCGGCCCGAAGTCCAGCTTCGTCACCACGTCGCGCAGATATGTCACATACTGTTCGCCCAGCGGCTTGTCCAGCCCGTACTTGGCCTCCAGCGCCGCCTGCGCTTCCGCGGAAATTGCCTTTTCACTTGCGAACGGCCCACCCGGAATCGAGTGCATCACGAAGAACGTCACCGTGATGACAATCCAGATGGTCAGCAGCGCCAGCAGCACGCGCTTGAGGATATAAAACAGCATCTTGGAATTCATCCGCTCCACCTTCCCGGCAGGGGCGCTGCCGCGTCTGCCTGCGTTTCTTGTTCATCGACGTGCAAAACCAACCGGTTTCACCGCGTCGATGCTTTATTATGCAACACTGTATGGAGAAAATCAAGTGTTTTGCTGCACAAACTGTGTTTTTTTCATGTTTTTCTCGTGTATTTTGAATATTTTCGGCTATGTTGTTGCATTTGTCAAGTTTTTTGCAGTTCCTTGTGCATTTTTGCGCACAAAAAAATGCAGGACGCTCATTCGTCCTGCATCATGGTAACGAAGTGAATTACTCCGCTGCCGCCAAGCTGCCGAAGATTTCCAGCGGCATATTCTCCAGCGCGTCGCCCACTTCCTTGCTGGCAACCTGGAACGTCACGGCGAGAACCGTCTCGTCGTCAAGGAAAGCATACAGCGCCAGCACGGTGTCGCCCGGCGTGTACATCAGGCAATAGTTTTCGTTGACATACAGCTCAGCGAGCATTTCTTCCGTCGCGCCCGCATCCTGAATGCCTTGCAGCAGCGTTTCGAAAGTCATCGCGGACTTCTGCACCGTAATGCTGACCGTCTGGTCGGCGTTGACGGCGAAGAGCAGGATGTTCTCGGCGTTTTCCGTGCCTGCGGGGACTTCCTGAACCGCCCAGTCCGCCGGAATCTGCATCGTCAGACCCGTGTCACCCAGCGCAACCGTCTGCGCCTCGAAGCTGACATTCATCTCGACTGCCGGCACTTCCGCTTCTTCCTCCGCGAATGCAAAGGCGGTGCAGCACATCATGAGCGCCATCAGGAGAGCAAGGAGTTTCTTCATATTTGTTTCCATCCTTTCATTTCCAGCATGATTTGGCTGATTTCTTTCCATATGGAACAGCCACATCTGGTAACATTTATGATACCAAATGCAAGCCGCTTTTGCAATACGCTTTCGCGCAGGAAAACGGTTGATTCGCGCGGATTTGGGATTTCAGAATGAAGCAGCCTCCTTTTTCATTCGGAAAATGCGAGTGAAGTAACTTTTATTTACTTTTCAATTCTCCCCAAAACAAACAGTTGATTCTTTCCGTAAAAGCGGACTTTGCTTCCCTCCTCCTTCACAAAAAACGGGGCACCGCGAGAGCCTTTCGCCCCCGCAGCACCCCGCCATCCGCGGCTGCGCAATTCCGCATTGTCCCTTACTTCTTCGTCCAGTCCTGCTTTTCGCCGATGCCGTAGTTTGCCGGCAGCACGTCGTCATCAACCAGCACGAAGCCCAAATCCGCCGTGTAGGTCGTACTGGCGGAGGTCACCTGCACCGGGTTCGATTCGCCGTTTTCGCCCAGAATCGACGCAATCAGCGGAATATCCGTGCGCATACGCGTCGGCACAACTTCCGCCGGGTAGATGGGCTTGAGCGTGTACACGCCCGGATACAGGTTCTCAAAGGTGTAGTAGCCATACGCGTCGGTTGTCGTTTCCGCGACGAGCTGATTGTTGCGCCACAGCTCGATGCGCATGTCGCCCAGACCGAGTTCGCCCGCGTCCTGCAGGCCGTTGCCGTTCAGGTCAAGCCAGCAGAAGTCGCCCAGCGTGCCCGGCTGCACCGCGCCAATATTCTGTTCCAGCTGATGCTGGCTCATGCGCAGGGCAATCAGGTCGCTCTCTCCCTCGCGGGCGGTGTAGGTCGTCATCACGCTGATGTTCTGCCCGTCCTTGAGGCGCGTGTCGTCCTTTTCTACGACGACGTAGCCGTTCGGGAGCGTCACACGCAGACGGTAGTTGCCCGGCATCAAGCCGTCAAAGCGGTAGATGCCGTCCTCGCCCGTCGTCGCGTTTTGCAGTTCGCTGCCCTTTTCGTCCAGCAGGACAACCTCCGCGCCGGACAGGGGCGCAATCTCGCCCGCGTTGTCGCACCAGACCATGCCGCCGATGCTTGTGTCAATCTTCAAGCCCAGCATCGGAGCAGTATAGTTGTTGTTTTCGCTAATTTCAATCTCGGTCATGACGAGCTGACTGCCCTCGGTGGTGAAGGTGCTGTCGCCCAGACGCGCCGCCTGCGTACCTTCCTTGATGTCGTAGACAAGGCTGTACACGCCGGGGGCAATGCCGTCGATGGCGAACCGCCCATCTGCATCGGTCTGCACCTGTGCAAACACCGCGCCGGTTTCATCCAGCAGGGTCAGCGTCTCGTTTTCCGGGGTGATTTCGCCCGCGTCCATGCGGCCGTTGTCATTCTCGTCCACCCAAACCTGACCGGACATCTTCGACGGAATCACGCCGCCAAGCACCTGATTCAGCCATTCCTCGCCCAGCCCGATTTCGATGCTCACCTGCTGCTCGTTCAGCCCGTGCATCAGCGGCAGGGTCACATTGCCGCCCAGCTTGGAGAGCACCATGCCCTCCGGGAAGCGCAGGGTCAGCGTGTAGGCGTCCGGCCGCAGCCCGGTGAAGCTGTACGCGCCCGTCGCATCGGTGAGGACGGTCTGCTCCGTCAAATCCTCGCGGGAGGGAGTCAGAATCAGCGTCACGCCGGCAAGCGCCGCTTCGTTTGCATCCTGTGCGCCGCTGCCGTTGTGATCGGCAAACACCACGCCTTCAATGTCGCCCAAAGCCAGTGCGCCGCACAGGGGCGCGGTGACTTCTTCGCCCACGCCGATGGTAAAGGAATCCGTCGTGCCGTCGGAATCCGGCGCGATGGTGTTGCCGCCGTCCGCCAGGGGAGCAAACACGCCGTCGCCCGGCAGCTCGTAGCGCAGGCGGTACGTTCCGGGCAGCACCGCGTCAAACAGGAAGCTGCCATCCGCGCCGATGGTGCGGGTCGCCACGTCACCGGTTTCGTCCATCAGGTGAACCACCGCGCCGAGCAAGCCGCCTTCATCCGCGTCGCGCAGGCCATTGTCGTTCTTGTCGGCAAACACCACGCCGGACACATGTCCGGGGGTAATCATGCCGATATCAAGACCCGTCAAATCCGCGCCCATTGTCAGCGCCACCGGTTCGCTTTCGCCCGCGCCGCCGGAGAGGTTGCGGAGGATATTGCCGTCGCCCGTGCGCGTGAACGCCAAGCCGCGGTTCGCGGTCGCGCTCACGGTGTACTGCCCCGGCGCAAGGTCATCGAAAGTATACACGCCGCTGCGGTTCGTTTTCGCCGTGCGGGTATTGCCGTTTTCATCCGTCAGGGTGACGGTGAAGTTGTTGACCATCTTTTCCGCGTCCATCCGGCTGCCGGAGAAGTCGTCATCCAGATACACCGTGCCGGAGATGCTGCCGTAAGTAATCGCGCCGATGGCCATCGTCATCTCGCTGTCGTTCTCCAGCACCACATCGGAAATCGTGTACTCGCGGCGATCATTGCCGGGGGCGAACATGTTGCCGTACTCGCCATCGCCCGCGATGGTGTACACATAGCCCTGCGGAATCGTCGCTTTGACGCGGAACGTGCTGCCGCGGATGTTGGCGAAGGTGAAGCGCCCGTTCTCGTCGGAGAGGGTGTTCAGCAGCTCCTTGCCGATGGCCTGACGGTACAGGACGACCTTCACGCCTTCCAGCGTCTTTTCGCCCTCGTCGTACACGCCGTTGTTGTTTTCATCCAGGAAGCAGATGCCGTTGATGTCAGAGCCCTTCATCACGCCAAGGAGGACTTCCTCCAAATCACCGCGTTCAAGAATCACCTGATCCGTTTCGGAGCGCTTGAATTCGCTGGTGATGATGGAGCGGCGATTACCGCCCGTCTGACTGTAGCGCGCAAACACCAAGCCGTCCGGCAGGCTGTATTCGACATTGTATGTGCCATAGCGCATTTGACCGATGTAGAATTTGCCGTCCTCGCCGCTCTCGGTTTCGTACACCAAGCCGTTTTTCACGCCGACGGCGCGGATTTTGATGCCCGCTTGACCGGGTTCGCCGTCCTGATACACGCCGTCGTCGTTTTCATCCAGCCACACAAGGCCCTGCAGCGCCGCCATCGTCATCACGCCGACGCCCACGTCGGTCACAGAACCGGCTTCGAGGGTCAGCGGCACGCTGTTTTGCACTCGTTCGGTCGTTTCATCCATGATGGACATGTTCGCGCTGACATTTTTGCCGTGCGCGCCATGGCCGAAGCCCGCGGGCAGCTCGCTGCGCAGGACGTACGTCCCCGCCGGGACAGCCAGCGACACTTCACCGTTCTTGTCCGTTTCGCCGGATGCCACAACAACCTCCACGCCGTTGACTTCGGTGATGAGGCTCATCGTCGCGCCGGACACGCCTTCCTCGTACTTCCCGCGTGAACCGTTGTTATCGTTGTCGCGGAAAGCGTGGATGGTCAGCGCCGCCGGATTCGCCGCCTTCGCGGTCACAGTCGCGGGTTCGTCGCTGATGACGAGCGCGCCGTTGGCAAGGGTCACGCCCGCATCATAGCGGACAACGTACGTCCCGTATTCGAGGAACTCCGCCTGCCAAGCGCCGTTTTCATCCGTCACCGCTTCCGCCGCGACTTCGCCCGCCTGATTGACCAGCTGCACCTGCACGCCGCTCATCGGCTGACCGTCCAGCCCCAGCACCACGCCGGAAGCGTCGCCGGTGGCATGGTTCGCCAGCGCCGGCAGCACAACGGTTTCGCCCGCGCCGATTTCCACCAGAATGCTCGCCGTCACGCCCGTATCGGTCGTGCTGAGCGTCCAGCCCTCGGTGTCATACAGGCCGCGCGGCAGGGTTGCCGTAATCTGATAAGTATCAGGATACAGGTCGTTCAGCGCAAACGCGCCGCTGACCGTCATCTGTTCACTCATCCGCTGGCCGGAAATCGTCACTTCCGCCGGGGCAGACAGGTCGTCGATGCTGCCGGTCATGCCGCCGCTGAGCGTCAGATCCAGTTCATAGCGGCTGGTCTGCATCGCCTGAATGTTCACCAGCCACTGCGCCTGACCCTTCTGCAGGTTCGGCCAGCCGTTCACACCCGTCAGCAGCGTGCCTTCCGGCAGCGTCACCGTGACGGCGTATGTCCCGTGGAAGAGGTCGGCTTCCTGCACCGTCTCGCCATCAGTCAGGTAACCCGTGCGGGTCGTTTTGCCGTCCTCGCTGACAATCTGGTACGCCACTGCCGCGTTCACGCCGCGCATGAGCATCGTCAGCGTGCCGTCCACGGGTTCAGGGGTGGGGGTCGGCGTAGGCGTAGGCGTCGGGCTCGGCGTGGGCGTCGGGCTCGGGGTCGGGGTCGCCGTCGGGGTTGGCGTCGGCGCTTCCGTGGGTTCCTCCGTCGGTTCTTCCGTCGGATTCTCGGTCGGCGCTTCCGTCGGCGCTAATGTCGGGGTCGCCGTCGGCGTAGGCGTTGCCGTCGGTGTCGGGGTAGGTGTCGGGGTGGGCGTCGGCGTAGGCGTAGGTTCAGGCGTGGCGGTCGGCGCCATCGTCGGCGGCACATAGTAATAGGAAGCGTTCACCTTCGTCACGGAATCCGGACCCGTGTAGCGCTCAATGTTGATAATCTTGTCGCGCCAGCTTTCAATGGCCAGCGAAGCCTTCGTCATGCGCAGGGTGTACAGCCCCGTGTGAATCGCCGCCGGCAGGGCATAGTCGCCCCGGCTGTCGGTGTCGAAGGAGAGAATCGTCTCGCCGCGCTCGTTAATCAGGTCAAAAGAGGAGCTGCTCTCCGTGTGCACGGTGAACAGACCCGTGTCCGTCAGCACAGCAATGACCGCTTTGTTCAGCCGTCCGCCGACAATCGACACGGTGTAGCTCGCCGCCATAATGGCGTCCTCCGGCATTGTTTCCGCCACCGGGACAAGCTGCACATTGCCCGTGCCGGGGACGGAAATCGGGTCGCTGCCGAAGTCGGTCAGGCGAATCGTGCCGACCGCCTCCCCGTTCTGCATGACGGTAAAATCGCCCGTGAATTTCCGGGATTCATACGTTCCCGCGCTTGTGGCATACATGCCCAGAAAATCCACTTGCAGCATCGTCAGCTCCGATGCCGCAGCCGTGGGGAGCAGCATCAGCAGCATTCCCAGCGTGAGCAGGAGTGACAGAAATCGCTTGCCAAGCATCCTCATCTTGCCTGTTCCTCCATCTGAATCATCCGCAAGCCGTGCGGAGTAAAGTCACAGAATAATCCATGTACTATGGTAAAGCAATCCGCCCGACTTGTCAACCATTCCGCGCATATTTTTACAATTGGATTGCTTTTCTGGTCGAAAATCAGCATGTTCCGGCAATGAAAAAGAAGGCTGACTTTTTCAGCCAGCCTCCCATGCGGATACTATTTCCAAATGCGAATGCGCCGAGATGCACCGCAAATGATTCGTTCTGGCTGACGCGAACGCCAGCGCGGGAAAGGCGCAAGCAGATGGCACAGCCAAATGCAGGAAACAGTATCAGTTGCTGCCGCCCATCAGCAGGGTCAGCATGCTCTCCGGCAGACTCATCAGCAGGGTCATGGGCAGGTTCTGCAGGTTGTTCATCACCTTGACGAACCACGTCTGGAACTCACTGTCCGTCATCGCGCCCAAATCCTGCGCCTTGCTCACGTCCAGCGCGTCCTTCGCGTCGCAGGTGCGGGTTTCCGCCGTGATGGTCACAACGTCCAGACCCATGAAGCGCACCAGCACATCCACCTTGCGGACGCCCTGTTCGCCGTCCATCGTCGTAGCGGTCGTCACCACCACGCCGAAGCCCTGCTCGACACCGTCCACCGTTTCCTTGATTTCCACATCAACAACGCTGCTGTCCGTGCCGACGCCCTTGCCGCTGACGTTGATTTCAACGGGGTCTTCGCCATCATAGGCGGTCAGGTTCGCCGTGAAGTTCTCCAAGTCGCCTGCGAAGGTCAGCGTCGCCGCGGTATCTTCCGCGCTCTTGATGGTCACAAGCCACGTCGCCACGCCGTCCGCCGTGTTGCGGGTCATCGTGAAGGAGATCGGCAAGGGTTCTTCGCCGCCGTTGTTGATCTTCACCGAAGCCGTCATGCGAACCAGCTCGCCTGCTTCAGTCATCCAGTATTCATAAACGATGTCATCCGCGTAGAGATCTGCTTCATCAAGTTCTTTCAGCAGGTCGTCCCAGCTCGTGTCAGCAGCGGAAAAAAGCGCATCCATGTAAGCACCGACGCTCGGAACGCTGTGGATCATTTCCAGCAGGGCTTTCGTCATCTCGACGATCTTTTCCGGCGGAACGGTGACTTTGACGTAGCTCTTCGCCGCGTCGCAGTCGCCGGGCTGCTCGGTCACTTCTGCCATTTCTTCACCGGACAGTATTTCGTTCATCATGGTCATGAACGCCGTGGTGTCCGCCTGCGTCAGTTCTTCCATGAGCTGCTCTTCCGTCATGCTGCTCAGGTTCGCCGCTGCTTCCATCAGGGCAGTGTATTCCGCATTGCCGCTCAGCTGTTCCTTCGATTCTTCAATCGCCTTGTCGATCTCCTCGTCGCTCTGACCGGACATCTTCATCGTCGCGCGGAGGGCTTTTTCCCTGATGGCTTCCACGTCCTTGCTGTTCACAGCAATCACGCCGCCCAGCAGCGCGCTGGACACATACATCAGCTGGTTTTCTTCCGCAGCAGTCGTCAGCGATGCCATACCCAGCACGCTCTTGCCGCTCAGGTTCAGGTCAAAGCCAGCTTCGTCGCCCTGCTGATAGCCGGTCAGGGACAGCGCCGCCAGCAGGTCGTTGATGGCAGCCATCGCGGTGTCATCCCCGCCCAGCGCCGCCACGAGGTCAGCGTTCAGGTCGTGGATGGTAATGGTGGTTTCCTGACGCGCGGCATTGTCCCACACGCTGTTTTCCGCCATCGAGGTCAGGGGCATCGCCAGCATCATGATGCTGAGCAGTACCGCAAGCAATTTCTTCATGGGGTTTTCCTCCTTGTTATTTGGTTTCCCTTTTTCTTTATAGCGAACACTGCAGAGCAGTGATGCTTTCGGTTGACTTACTCTGCGTTATCGCGAATCAGCTGTGACACGCTGGTGGTGAACTGGCGCGTGCTGTCTGGCAAATTCATCATGATGCGCGGCAGAATCTGCCCGGCGTTGAACATCACGCCCGTCATGTACGCCTTGAAGCGCGCACTGCTGATTTCGCCCAAGTCCAGCACGTCGCCATCCGACAGCAGCGGACGCGATTCGCACGGGCGCGTTTCGGCGGCAATCGTCAGGAAGTGTTCGCTATGCCACAACAGCCGCACAGCCACGTCCTGCCGTACTTCGCCATCCACCATCTGGGTGTCAATGCTGGTGCTCCAGCTAAGGCCCTTTTCTTCCCCGTCCACCGTGCGGTGCATTTCCAGCAGGACATTCGCTTCGTTCGTCAGCGACGAAATGGTGCAGCGGTACAGCCTCTGTTTGCCGTCATCCGACGCAATCAGCACCGCTATTCCGCCGTTGTCCTCCATCTTTATCTGAACGTTCTTGCCCTTGCCCGCTGTTTCCTGCCGCCAATCCAGCCGCACGTCGTCGCCCGTCGGATGGAAATTCACCGTGATTGCTGCGTTCAGCAGCGTATCCTGCGCCAGCGTCGGCGTATGGGTCGGCGCAACCTTGTAGCTGATCACCACCCGCAGCAGGCGCATCGACGAATCCACATACTGCGCCACCTGCGCATCTTCCACCAGCAGCGTCTGCTGACGCAGCCACGTCTGCAAGTCCGTATCCTCGACGGGCTGATCCTGCGCGAACGCCACCAGCTGCCGATACGTATTGAGCAAATCCACATACGCCTTGACGGCGGGCGTTTCTTCCACCGTATCCAGCAGAATGCACAGCACCTCCATCAGCTGCTCATTGCTGAGGGGGAAGTACAGAATGTTCTTCGCCGATTCGCATCCTTCGAGCGGATTCGAGACGCTTTCCACCCGCGTAACCTTCAATATCTTGTTCAAGCGCGTAGCAGCCTGCTGCCAGTCCGTCTCGAACAAGCCATTGGCAATGTCCTCCGACTGCATTTCGCCCGTTATCAGCGGATTTTTCGTGATTTTCGCCAGCAGTGCGCCCACGTTCTCGTACTCTTGCGCAATGGATTCGCTGACTTCCTTAGCGGGCAGCTCCACCCCTGCGTCCGCATACACGCTCTGCGACGCATTCCACTGATGGAGGATTTCCGCGATATGCCGCATATCCTCTTCGAGATTCAGGTGCAGTGTTCCGCCCAGCACATCACCGCTGATGTAGACATCCGCGCCGCGAGTCTGCACGCCGTAATCCACAATGGACTGGTCATTCAGAAACAGCTCACACGAGGTGAACCCCTGCCGATAGACCTCCACGCGCAGGGCATCCAGCAAATCCCGATACGCGGTTTCCGCCGCTTCCTCCATTTCCGGCACGAGCGCCCGCCCGTTGAAATCGCGGAAGGTGATGGTCGTCAGCGTCGCTTGGGGCGCGTTTTCCTCCGCCAGTCCGCACAGCGGCAGCATCAGCGCCAGCGTCAGCAGAATTGCAAGCAGCTTCTTCATTCGTCAGCCTCCTTGACATTCGGTTGTGCGCTTTTCAGCATTCCATTACCATTATATCAAAAAAAACACCTGTTGCAAGCGAATATGCGCAAGTTTTACAATTCCGTGCCTGAAAGATGCAAATTTGCGTCTGAAAGCGCAGCTTCGCGGGAAAAATGCTTGATGCCGTCATGCAAAATTTCTGTGAATGGCGCAAAAGGCCGTTTTCCCCTCTTGTGAAGCGCGAAAAAATATGCTACAATAGACAGAGTATTCCGGATTACTGAAAGGAGCTAATTCGCATGGAATTTCTGACCAAGCTTTTGGGCATCGCCACCGCCGTTGCGGAAACCACCACCACCGGTGCGGCCGACCCTGCCGCCGTCACCACGGATTCTGCCGCTGGCGGCATTGTCGGTATCCTCTTCAGCCTTCTGCCGCTGCTGCTGGTTTTCGTCCTGATGTACTTCATGATGATTCGCCCGGAGAAGAAGCGCCGCAAGAAGGAGCAGGACATGCTCGCGTCCCTGAAGAAGGGCGACCGCGTGTGCACCATCGGCGGCATCTACGCCACCATCGAGAGCATCAGAGACGACACCATCACCCTGAGCGTCGGCAAGGGCGACCAGACGATGGTTGTTGCGCGCTGGGCGATTCGCTCGGTGGAAGATGTGACCATCGAAAACGAGACCGAATCCCTGAACTAATCGCAAAATTCCCGGCTTCGTGCCGGGTTTTTTTGTGCCCGATTTTCCCGCCGCGCATATGCTGGGAGTGAACAGCTCACACGATGGGAGGAATCGCCATGAATCAGCGTCCGAATTGCTGCCGTCCCATGCCGCCGCAAGCGCCTTGCCCGTCCAGACCGCCTTGCCCGCCGAAACCCATTTGCCCGGCTTGTCCGCCGACGCAGAAGGGTGTTTTATTGCCGCGAATCCTCGCCAGCGGGCGGGAGTGGCAGCGCCGCGCGTGTGTGGCGCTGTACGTCGGCGGTTTGCCGGAGGATGCGAACGGGCGATTGCGGCTCGTCGGCGTTACGGCGTGCGGTGACGCGGATTGGGAGATTGCGCCGTACCAAGAACCGCACCCGTGCGGCTGCCGCGGATGCCGACCATCTCGACCCGCGCCGTGCCTCCTGCGGGTGAATATTCCGGTTGTTTGCCAAGTGCAGGCGGAATGCGGGCAGGTTTTGCACGGCGAAAGTGTGCTGACGACGGATGTTGCGCTGCCGATTCGCTGTGTGCAGGCGGAATGCTGGCGCAACCAGATGATGGTGCTTCCGTGCGTTCGGCTGATTGACGGCGGCGCGCCTGTGTGTGCGGATGACTGCCGTCCCCCTGTGTTTGATTGCACGATTGAACTGCTCGTCGAAGCCTACATGACGCGGTGGGAAGCGTGCGGCAGCCCTGCGCCGACTTGTCCGGATTTGCCGCTATTCCCCCCGCCGCCGTTCGGGTGACAAGGGCGTTGGAAGACCCAAGGGGCTTTGCCTCTTGACCCCAGCAGGGACGCTGTCCCTGCACCCTGCAAGGGAGTTCCTCCCTTGA
>ERZ773145.555-NODE-555-length-36769-cov-4.033284_pt1 | contig 36769 bp, 47 predicted proteins | sample MGYA00580848_ERZ773145 | MGnify/ENA primary metagenome ERZ773145 (study PRJEB29015, sample SAMEA2737858) | human gut metagenome | biome: human gut; feature: human-associated habitat; material: faeces | place: China | collected 2012 ... | reverse complement strand
GATTTTAATCATTGCATATCCTCGTTTTCACAGTCAATTCCGTTCCTATTCGGTTTATATTTGTACCCATGTAATTTGTTTAGCGCCGTTTATTTGGATGCCCAAAAACGCATTGCTGCTAGAACTAACGCCCACATAATACGTGTCCGAATAATAACTTCCCGGCCAGCTTCCGCCACTAATCCGGATAAAGCCGCCATAGTCAGCCGGCATCGTATTCCCTTTGGTTTTTTCAGAGTAAAAACCACCAGACTTTATCGAGCCGACATTATTTTTTATGGATTTAACCGCTTCGGCGCTGGCGACTTTTTTAGACAAGTCCGTGCTCGCCATAATCTCTTCTAATGTCAGCGCGTCAGATTGATTGATTTTAGCGTCAACATCGGTCTTTAGCTGATTAATCGCCGTCTTCCAGTTGATCGCGATGTTCACATCGCGCTGATATTCCAGCATTACTCCTGCGCCGTCGCTCGCTTGCACCACGGTGTCGGGCGCGTAGGCAGTCAGCGCTTTGTAAGCGGCGATTTCAGCCGGGGTAAGCGGGGTTTCAACGGGGGTGGCGAGACAGTAGTAAATAATGGATTTCACATTCGTCAGCAGCTTCTTAAACGCTTCAAGCGATGAATACTCCGAACTTGGCGGGAAACTAGCAGTGATTTCCATACTGTTGGCGTATATCTTCGGGAGGTTCTGAATATTGTCATTCCAAATAAGACCCTTAAAAGGTAGCATATTGCAAAAACACGGCGGGCCTGATTTTGCCATGTCACTCCCCAAAATGCGTTTTTGGAAATTATTGTTTCCGCTGTCTAATTTCCGGTAAGTCCATGCATCATCGGGACTTAGCTCTTTCACTTTTACCCTCTGCACCCGTACCCCTCTCTCCAAGTCCACCTCGTCGCACACCCACTGCTGTCCGCTAGGGTCAGTGTAGTTACCGCCAGAGGTGACAGGGATGCCGGGTAGGCCGTTGGGAGTGGGCAGAGTGAGGAGCTGTTCACGGTAGGGTTCATACTGCAACGCCTTTTCTCCGACATAAACAGCCGGATAAACGATATCGTTGTAGGTTTTGCCTACTATGAAATTTTCGTTCCTCACGCCTGTGATATACATGTCTTGCGTAGGCACAAAGTTTTCATTGCGTGCTACTAATGCGCTGCCAGCGGGAGAAGTGGCGAGTAAAACGCAATCTTTGATACTGTACTTTACGCCCTTTAATAGAACGCAGAAAACGTTGGATAGGTCGGCTTTGGGTTTTGTCAAGTAACCGCCTGCCATCCACACATTGCCTGTAGATTCTGTAGCAGTTCCGGCTCTAGTAAAAGAATAATCTGCATTACGGGTATATGTCACACCGCTGTTTGTAACAGATTTCCCACTATTCCTCATATCAAGGATATTTCTACCCGTCACCTTCACAGTTATACCCCCGCCGTCACCAGCGCTCACGATAGGCACAGGCGCATCCGGCGTGGGCGTGCCGTCCTGTGTACTCTTGCCGTACACGGTCAGACCGCGCAGCGGCGCGGCAAAGGCATCATCAACGGCAATCGGGTTACCCGTCTCGCTGCCCACAAGGATGTTCTGCTGGGCTTCATCCGCCGCGCCGATGTTCTCCCTTGCCTGCGCCTTTTGCGCATCATCAAGCGTCTGCGCCGTATACAGTACCGCTTCCTGCGGCGCGTCTTTTCCCGGGTCGCCCTTCTCGCCCTGCGGTCCTTGCGGACCAGGCGTCCCCGGTTCTCCATCCTTGCCCGGATCGCCCTTTTCACCCTGCGGGCCTTGCGGACCTTGTGGACCAGGCATCCCCGGTTCGCCATCCTCACCCGTTAAACCACGCGGCCCTCTCGGCCCTGTAAATTCGCCTGCATCCGCTCGCACTTTCAGTTCGTTCTTCACGTTTTCCGCCGCTTCGTTTAACGCCTGTTCAGCTTGATTTTGCATTTGTTGCAGCGTTTGATCTGCTTTCTTGGACAACTCCGTGACATAGGCGGACATCGCGCCCGGCGAAACTTCATCTGCGACGCGCATGACCCGCTGCATCATAATTTCGACTTGCTTTGCCGTTTCTCGAATCTGCTGCCAAGTCGCCAGCGCTCGCGGGTCTCTGCTGATACTCATTTCAAGTGCAGCCGTTCTCCCCGAAACCTCGTCCGCCTGTGTGTCGATAGAAACACCGACGCCGCGTCCGTTATACATATTCCGCCTTCTTTCTGCTCTCCGCAACGCTTGCGGTTATTAGATTTTTTATAGCCTGCTTGAACTTTCTGCAATAGAGCTTCGTGCCGTTGTAGATCAGGCTCGTCAGTTTTGTGCCGTTGAGTACAATTGCACTGTCCACAAACGTTCCGTTGAACATCACCGGCAGGTGCGGCTCTGCCGCGTAGGTGATAACGATGTAGCCGTTTCCCGTCGAGCCGCCGCCCGCCGTCGTGCTGTTGGTGAACGATTTGCCATTGTATTGGTGAACGTGCCCCATCCCGTTGTTCGCGTAGCCTGAACCGCCGCCCCCGCCTGTAGCGTCCGCGCCATTCCATTCTCTCGCGTTGGTGAGGCCGCAATTGCCTCCATACCATCCGTCGCCGCCTGCGCCGCCCTCAACGCCGTAACCGCTCGCACCGCCGCCAGCGGACTGTGCGCCGGTGCCATAGCTTCCTTTATACCATCCGTCAATGGGGCCGGGACCGGTCTGCGTGCCGCCCGAACCGCCTTTGTAAGAACGCGAGGCATTGCCATCTCCGCCTGTGGAACCGCCGCCGACTCCGCCTGCGCCATTAATGCAGTTATAGCCGTTTCCGTTGTTGCTGTCGCGCCACCCGCCGCCGTCTCCGCCGCCCCCCGCGACCGCGTAGACGTTGCTTTGCGCAATGCCCGCCAGCGCGTGAGAGCCGGAACCCGACTGCGCTTTGGCCGCGTAGGCGCAGCTTCTCCTGCCGCCGCATCCGAGATAGACCGTCTGTCCGGCGCTCATTTCCAGATAGTAGGAAACGTACCCGCCCCGGCCGCCGTCCGCATTGCTCCACCACTCCTCGCCCCATGTGCCGCCGGAGCTTGCGTCTTTGCCTTTGCTTCCGTACAGTTCAAACCGATACAGCCCCGCTTTCGGCGCGGTAAAGATGCCTTTCGTGTAGGCAAAAGTGTCGCTCGTATCCGACCGGAAGGTCGTGCTCGCGCCCGCCGCGCTTGCCGCCGTGATCCCGCCTGACCAGCTCATTCCCTCGCCCCCTTATGTCGTCTTAATGTACAAAATACCGTCCGTAAGCTGGAACGTCGCGCCGACTGGGCCCGGGTCGCCCTTGTCTCCCCTGTCGCCCTTGTCGCCTTTGTCACCATTGTCACCCTTATCTCCCTTGTCGCCTTTAATTCCCGGAATGCCTTGGACGCCCTGAATGCCTTGAACTCCCTGAACGCCTTGGATTCCCTGCGGAACACCGAGCGTCAGCTTTCTGCCTCCGCCCGCGTCCGTCGTCAGGCTGGCCGTGGCCTCGCTTCCGGGTGGAAGTGTTTTGGCCTCGACGGAAACGACGACGTTTTCCGCGCCGGTCGAGAAAAGCGAAAATAAAAAAGACGCAAGTAAAACGCTCGCGTCTACGCCGGTTTCAAGGTTGTTCATGTGTTCGGCGTCGTAAGCCGTTCCTTCTCTTCGGATTTCGCCCGGCTGTGGCGTCAGGGTGTACGTTCCGTCCCCGTTTTCCGTCATGGCAAACCGGCGCGGATGCTCAACGTCCCTGTCTGTCCAGTCTACAAGATTATACATGCTCTTTTTCCTCCACCCTGACCACAATATCCGTTCGGTATATGGTGCCTGCCCCGTCCCTGCGCTTCAGATCGAGTTCCCGCATATAGCAAACGTCTCCGCCCGTGTCAATCAGTCTGAGTGCCGTCACGTCGCTTTTGCCTAATGTCTCGCTTCCGATGGTCACAAAAAGCGTGATGTGATTTTCCCTGACCTCATAAGCCAGCCGGACGGCGTTCTCCCATCCCTGAACGGTCTGCACCTGCGCATAGGCGATTCGTCTAGCCAACCACGCAGCCGTCTTTTCCGCCGTTTTTGCTTCAATCATGTCTGCCTCCGTCTTTATGCACCCATCAGCGCGTCTTGGCCTTCGCCTGCACGTCGATAGCCTGCCTCATAGGCGCGGCTTTCAGCCTCAAGCACAATGCCTGACGTGGTGCTGCTGTAGAAAAATCCGTCCAAAATGCTACGCAGGTTCTTTGTGTGCTCGATTGCTTTCTTTGCCCATTCTTCTTGTTTGGGGTCTGTGCTTCCAAAAACCGTAACGCGGAAATGATACGGTTCTCCTCCGTATTCCGGCCATTCTTCGACCTTACAGTTGGCATATGCGCCGGTCATTAACCGAGCAATCGCCGCTATCGTGCCGATGCTCCGGCGCATTTGCTCCGTTTCGGCGATCCACATCCGTTTTTTCTGCACGTCCGCCTGATAGTCATACCATAACATACCAAGCGAATAAGCCTTTTCGTCGAGCGCTTCCTCGCTCATTCGATCAATGTCCGTCAACTCAACAATCGCGTGCTCAACCGCTTGCAGAAACCTGAAAACCATGTGGCAGGCCGCCGCGATCAGCGCGCGCGTATTTCTGTCTTCTTTCAAAAAGCGTGGCATAAGCGCGTACAGCTCTTCTTCGCTTTCCGGCCTGTACAACAGTTCTGTCATACAATCGCCTCCAACTCCACAGTGCCCTCGATACGGGTTGCCCGGTCAATCGGCGTATAGGTCGCTACTCCGCCATCGAAGCTGGATGCGTCCGTGTCGATGTCCACACGGCTACATCCCGCGTTGTAAAGCATGCTGGTCAGCCTGTATGGGTCAAACGCGCGCCCGATGGCCGCGCTCTGCCATGCCTGATACGCACTCGCGGCCTTGTTGACAGACAGAAGCAGATTTTCACCTTCCGTATCGTCCCGCAGTTTATACTTCATTTTCAGTCGATACGTTTTTTTCTTCGCTTCTTTTACGACGATGGTATCTGTCAGCGGCCTGCTCTCGTCTGCACTGAGTGCCTGCCATGCGTCTTCAAGGATTTTGCTTTTGTCCTGCTCCGAGACCTTCTCTGCAAACATCAGACTGACCAAGACCTGTCCGGGCTTCAAGCCGTAATCCTGCCCGACGCCGTCGGTAAAATTTTCGTCAGCCACTGGGCTTGCATCCAAAATCGACGAACTGACCGACATGGCTACTGCCTTATACTGTGCTCGGCTTCCCGTTGCATTTTTGCGGAAATTGCTTTCGATGATTCGCTTGCGGTAGGCTTCGTCCTCTTCTTCCTGTGCGCCGCCCCGCGTCGTTTCAGTCAACTTGCTTGCGATCAGCCATGCGCGCGGCTCAACCGCTTGAAGCGGCGTCCCCTTTTCAAGTCCGTTTCCCGCCGTTCCGCCCGCTGTGCACATGATCGGCACGGTAATTTCCATCTGGCCTGTGCCTGCCGTCGCGCCGACTGCCTGCGTTGTCTCAAAGGTCAGCAGTCCGTTATAGGAAAAAAGCGTCCCTTTTTCAATCGTAACGCCCTTTTCACCTCGCTGTATGGTGATACCGAGTGTGCTGACCGCATGGGTTTCGCTCTGCCGTGCAACTCCCACATTTTCACCCAGAATGTCCAGATACGTTCCCTGCGCGTCGCGAATCGTCCCCTGCGCAATCGCCGCGTTCAGGCTCGCGCGTTCCTGCTGCAAAATGCCTAAGATGGTTCGCAGCAGCATTTCCTTTTCGTCCCCCGGAAAAAGCACGTCGCCCCCATTCTGTCGATAGATCAGCAGCGCCTCATTGTAGAGTGCGTCGAAATCCAGCTCGATATAAGTCACGTTACCACCTCCACGTCGGCCTCGATCACAAACTTGCCGTCCGTCCCGTCTCCCCCAGGCAGAAGCCGCGCCGCCAGCACGCGGATATCCGGCTCCCATGCCAGCACTCGCGTCACCTCGGCTAAAATAACATTCTGGGCTTGCGTAAGGGTAAGATCAAAAATAGCGGGATCAATCCCGCGCATACGGTCATATGCGATTTCGCCCTTTCTGAGCCGAAGAAGATTTTTTGCGTTGGCAATCGTTCGCCGTTCATATTCGTCGGCTTCCGTGTCGATTGCCGTTCCCGCAGTGCTGATAGTCGTCATGTTCGTTTACCCCTTATTTGGAACTCACCGTGTTTTTCCCCGGACGCTTTTTGCTGTCCCGGATTGTGGATTGGCAAGGCGGGTTGATCTTTTTCGCACTGCTGCTGATGCCGGATGTGTTATACCCGCCCACCGCGCCGGTCAGGTTCCCGCTTTTCCCTGTCGAGCCGCCCGCCGTTCCTCCTGCCGAAGCGCCGGCGTCCTTTCGGCCTTTCAGGTACTTCGAGCCGGTTCCCTTGCTTTTTTTCGTGCTGTCCTTTCCCGACCCGCTCGGCGTTGAGGATGTATTGTCGTAAACTGCTCCGTCGCTTTCCTTCCATGTCAGTTTGACCTCCGCGCTTATCATCGCGCCGGTGACGGGCTGAAATTTCGCATCGATCACACTGACGTCTGTCAGCAAAAAATCCGAGCCAAAATCCTTTCCGCCTATAAAGAGATGCGCACATTCGCCGTTTCGGTTGTCCCGCTTGAACGCCTCCACAATTTCCGGTACATCCTGCCCCAGCGATGTACGCAAATCCAGCGTCACTTGACACTCTGCCGCATTGTAGCCCTGCCGACCGACATAGAGCACGTCGTTTCCGTCCTTTGCCTTCGTTTTTGTCGAAAATGAAATCGAAAAATTCTTGTAGGAAACGATTGCCCCTTTTTCAAGCCCGCCGATGCGATGCCCGTTCCATGCGATATGTGCGGCCATGTCACGCGCCCCGCTTCCACGGCGGGAGCGTGTCTGCCGCATTGTCCGTCGTAATTTCCGGCGCGCGCATAACCTCGCCCCCGTCCATCATAATCTTGTGCGCCAACTGAGGGTTGGCTTCAAGCAGAACGCTTGCATATTGCTCGTCGCCGTATAGGTTCAGCGCGATTTCATCAAAAGTTTCCTTCGCGCTGCACAAATAAGTCATCATGCAAAACTCACCCTTTCTCTTTCTCTCATTTTTTCGTTCCACCATTCTTCAATCAGGCTCATCATTTCGCTGTGCTCGCCTTCCAGTGCCGCCTTAACGCCGCCCGCATCTCCGGCGTATATGGTCGGCGCAAAAGTGAAATTCATCGCTGTTTTTTCTACACGCTTTTCGGGATAAACCTCGTTCGGCGTAAATCCGCTTCCTGCTGCCGCCTGACGCAGAAGTGCGCGCGTTCTCTCCGTCTTCCTTTCCGGAATAGCCCATTCGCCGCCCGCGTCGCCGAAAATGGCCGGTTGGTCAGAGTAACCGCCCAGAGCATGCTTTTTCAGTTTTGTCCCGCTCGTCTCGGTGTTTCTTTTTTCAGGTGCTCCAAGCACTTCGTCGTAGCTGACGCGCACCGTGACCGGGTTTGCATCCAGATAGGCTTGCGCATCTCCCGTAACCCCGATGGCAATCTCCCCGCCCGACGGCGTTTCTCCGATTGTCATGTTCGCTACAGTACCTTCGATGGTCTCTTTCGCGGTTCCTACTGCCTCTGCGGCCTTCTGGTTCAGTTCCTCCGGCGATGTCGTTCCAATGGCGAGATCGCTCTTCTTGCCGATTTCTCTGCCGCCCATGTAAACCGCGCTGCTGTCCGGTATTCCCGCCTCTGCGCTCAAACCGAACTGGCTTTCCTTTGAGAACCACCCGCCCATGACCTGCCCGTTGAACAGACCGACCATCAGGTAATCCTTGTAAAGCTCCATCAGCTCGTCAGAAACCACGCCCTGCGTTTCCTTCTGCCGCTGGATTTGCGCCACCAGTTCGTCAAAGGGAAGGGCGGTGCTGATGGTTTGCATGATCGTTTCCAACCCGTTTGCCGCTTTCTTGGCGTCGCCTTGATTCATGTCGCCGATGATATCGTCCGCCCGTTCAAAGGCGTCGTCAAGCGTTACCGTTCCGTTGATGACACCCTGCGCAATAGATTCAATGCTGGCGAGATCGACACGGCTTTCATTCTTGACATAGGTATCAAAAGCATAATCGCCGACTTGCGCGCTTCCCCTGTCTCTGCGTTGATTATTATCAAGTTTTTGCTCGTTCGCGTCGCTTTCAATACCGGCTTTCCATCCCGCATAATCGCCCTGCTCGATGCCGTATGCGTCAAGGACAGCCTGCGGAATAGCCAATTTCCGGTCTTCATAGGCTTTTTCCGTGCCCATGAGCTGATAAAAGTTTTCCTGCGTCTCCTGATCGCTTTTTTGCTTAGCTTCGGCAATCATGGTAAGACCTTCTTGCAGGCTTTCATAGCTTAGATCCATCGCCTGAGAAAGCATGGTGTTCCAGTCGATATCTGCGTTCAGGCTTTGAATCTGCGCCATGACATTGTTGAGCTTTGCCTGTGCTTCGGCAATTAGCTCTTTTTCGTCCGCGTAGATGACGCCATCCCTCGCCGCGTCCAGATAGACCTGCATCAGGTTTTGTCCGGCTTCTTGTGCGTCCGTTTCCAGTGCGCCGAAAAGCCCGTCGATGGCTTCGTTCCATGCGTTCGCCTTTTCTGTGTCGCCCCGGTTCGCTCCGTCGTATGTGATTTTGATGATTTCGCCCAGATGCACTTCCTGCTGTCCTGCGGCGTTCTTCACCTCATCCACCATGGCACTCACATAACTGCCCAACGCCTCTTTATCCTGCTCGTTGAGCGTTGTTTGTGTCAAAAATGCTTCGAGGATGCCGCCCGAAAACTGCTGAACATAACCCTCATAGTTTTCGCCCGCCGCCTTCACCGCTTCCCCGTAACTGCCGATGCTTTCAGCCGCGGTTTCGTAGGCACTGCTCATCGAGCCGATCCACGCAGAAACCTTCTCGCTGTCGATTTCGAGCGTTCCGAAGTGCTTTTCAAGGTCTTCCCTTGCTGCCGCATCCTGCGCACTGGCAATGGCAATGCCAAGTGTCACCAAAGCCGCCGCGCCAAGGGCAATCGCACCGCCCGGTGTTGATACTGCTTTCAAAACGTCAGAAAAAACCCTGATGCCTTTCCCAGCAACGAATAGCCCTGCGCCCATTCCTGCAATGCTCACAACCGTGTCAAGGAAGGTGTTGACAGTCTCCGGATCAAGCCCATTGAGCCAATCCGAGGCGTCCAGCAAAAAGTTGCGCGCCCTGCTCATCCATTCCATGACTTTATCGCTCGACACTTCGGAGATGGAAATTTTTAATTCCTCAAATGCGCTTTTCAGTGTGCGCGCACTGCCGCCGATGCCGCTTTCCAGCGTCTCGGCCTTCCGCTGCGTCGCGCCTGCCGATGCGCCGATTTTTTTAAGCAGATCAGGGTACTGGCCAAGCAGTTCCATCAATCCCATGACAGCCGGATATGTCCGTTTTCCAAAAACGCTGTACAGCACGTTCGCCTTTTCGTCGTCGGCCATGCCGTCCGTCGCGTTTTTCAGATCGGTCAGAATATCGACCATGGGACGCACTTTTCCGGTTGCATCGACCGTCTCAAGCCCCATTTTTTCCATGGCGGCAGATGCGCTCTTCAAGTCGATGCCTTCCAGCGTCTCGTCAAGCTCTTCCTCGCCGATTTCCAGCGAGCTTATCAGCGTTGCCGCTTTTTTCGTCGGCGCAAGCAAACTGATAATCATGTTTCGGGCGTTAATGCCGCCCGTTGTGCCTTTCATGTTCAGATTCGCCAGCATGCCCAGAAATGCCAGCAGCTCGCTGTCGCCGCCTGCAAAAAGGCGTCCTGCTGCGCCGATTTTGCTGACGCCCTCCATCATTTCCTGCACATTTGTGTTGCTTGCGTCCGCTGCCGTAACCACTTTGTCCATGTAGGCGGCTACGTCGTTTTTCTCAAACGCTTTGCCAAGTGAATAGACGTTAGAAATGAGCAGATCGCTTGCGGTAGCGAGTTCCATATCGCCCGCCGCCGCCGCGTTCAGAAGGGTCGGCAGGGTATCAAGACTGTTTTCCAGTTGCACGCCTGCCTGTGTCAGCGATAAAAATGCGCTTGCCGCATCGCTGGCCATATACCTTGTGTCTGCGCCCGCCTGCCTGGCCGCGTCGCCGATGGTTTGCATCTGCTTTGGGCTGTAATTTCCCGCCGCCTGAATTTTGCGCAGAATATCGTCGTAGTCGGTGTAAAGCGATGTGCTTGTTTTGATCGCCGCAATAATCGGGGCGGTCATCATGGTCATCGCGCCGCCGATTTTGCTGACGTTATCCCCGAAACTCCTGATTTTCTTGGCGAGCGTGTCCAGCGAGCCGTCCGCCTTACCGTAAACAGAAATAACACTTTTCAATTCCTGCTGTTTTCTGACCATTTTCCCGCCTCCTTTCTCACCTGAATACGCCGAAAATCATGCCCTCTCCGTCTGCAAATTCGCAGAAAAGCACGATGTCGCCAGCCTTCACCTCTCCATTCGCGCCGAGCGGCAAGGTGTTCACGCCGTCCCGATCAATGCTTTCCACGATCCACTTGCCGTCTTCGGTCTGCCGCGCCGCTCTTCCGCGTTCAATCACCGTCCCGTAGGTCATGCTTTTCCTCCAAAAAACAAAATCCGCTGACGTCAGCGGATTTGAGAAAAACGTTTCAAATTTTGATGCTCGTCACATATCGGTAAAGCGTAAGCAGCGTCTTTCGGTGGATAAAGTCGTGTGCACATTGGTGTACAAACCACTTTCCGCTTGCTGCGCCGCTCCCCAGCACGCAAACCCGGCTCATCGCCGCCAGCCCCGCGTTCAGCGAAATTTCCCGTGTATAAATCTCACTTTCCATGTTTCTGCTCAATAACAAGCCGCGCGCCGCGCGCATCGCCTGTTCTGTGGAGTAGATTTGTTCGTCGGTCAAGGTCTTGCTTGCGCTGCCGGAAACCGATGTATCTTCCGCCCTCGCGATGAGAAGTCCGGTTCTGACAGTCATATACCGGCACTTTGGCATTCTGACCAGATTCGGCCTGCTTTCCTCGTCCAGCACAGCATGTGCGCCGTCGCCAGAAAAAAACGTCTGGTAATCAATCGCAAGCAGATACCCATCTGAAAGTTTGATGGCCGCGCTTTCCAGCTTCAACACATGTGCAAGAAACCTCGGCCATGTCTGCCCACGGCGCACCACACGGCGCAGCACGGTTTCTCCTTTCACGCCGTAGAGCTTCACGCCTTTCAGCCCCATCTCCTTCGCTCCGATTTTGAGCAAATCGGTCAGTGAGATGTTCTCGTAGCAGTTCCATCCTTCCTGCCGCGCGGCGTAGGGCAGGCTCACCGCATTCAGGGTTACGCCGCCCATGCGCGTCTTTACGTCGCGAAGCTCCATTTCCCCCGTCGTGAATCCGCCTTCCGTCATCTCGATTCGGAGTCCCTGCCGGATATCCCATTGGTCAAGCAGCCTGCCGTCTGCCAGTGTGACGCGCAAACTGTCTGCCTGTCCGCCCGCGCTGTCCGTAACGACAGCCTCCGTGATTTCTTTTTCAATGTCTTTTTGTTCAATATATAGTTTCACGTTTTTTCGTTCCTTCTTTCGCTTTCCTCTTGAAGGATTTCGCAAACCGCATTTTCCAGCCGGATGTATTCGAGAATGGGCATATCCAGCAGCATAGGATATGGCGTGCAGGTGTACCGCCCGACCAGCACCATGTTTTTTACAGACCCACTTTCGTCACCAGTTTCGACGACGTAAAAAAAGCGGCAGCTCTTTCCACCATGGCGTCTGTGTCCGCAATGCATGCCTGTTCTTCAAGGTCATGCGCATCCAGTCCGCTAATAGGCCGCTCTACTTTGTCGTGCATTTTGTAGTACAGCCTGAGCGCCTGGGTGCGGCTGATGGTGTTCATGTCCCGGTTGCTTCGATCTGCGTCCATGCAGGCGATAAACTCCCGGCTTGTGAGTACGGAGAAATCATAGTGCAGTTCGCTGACTGCCTCGCCTCTGCTCCGCATCGGCTGAAAAAGGTGAAGCACGCCCGCCGATGCCTCCCTGAGCCTTTCCGCCGCAACCCTGCGCCATGCCTGCGCGCGTTCTTCTTCGCTGTACTTTTCAAGTTCCTCTACAGACATCTGCATCAGCTCTTCAATCGGCATTTCCAAAAGGTTTTTCTTTTCCTCTTTTTCGCTCATGGTCTTTCCTTCCCTTCGTCTTTTCTTGCTTTTATCATTATAGCGTGACCCATCGGCTCAAATCGTATCATTTTTTCCTGCAATGACAAAAGAAAGAAAAGAGCGGTTTCCCGCTCTTGGGTCAGTTCAAAATCCTGTTCAGCGTACTTGCATAATCCTTGCCGTTGATCTGTAAAATACCCGCCAGCGCGTCAATCAGGATGATGGTTTTTCCGTTTTCTTCTTCCTCGTACCGCTGTACGCTGTACTGCACGCTCATACCGCGCGGGTTGCCCCGCTCAATCGAACCGCGCGATACCTTCATCGGGGTGCCGGAAAAACGCACCTTGGTCGATTTGGGCTTCGAGCTGCCGTTCGCCGTGGAGATAACCTGCCTCGCCACGCGCATCTCGATCTGGTGCAGCTCAGGCGTGTTCAGACCGTCGCATCCGTTTCCGTGGTTGTGATTGATCGTAACCGTCATAGCGTTGATCTGATAAGGGTTTACGATGTTGATCTTGGCCGTCGCGCCGGGAATGTCCACTTCGTCGCTGACAAACTCAATTTCGGGCGTGTCCACGCTGGTCACGTCCTCCACCTGCGTAGAGCCGTCAAAAAGGCGCTGGTCAATCACCTTGTTGTGCACCTGCTTGTTCATGCTCATGCTTTCCTTCCTCCTTTCACTCGTTGAGCGCAATCAGCTCGTCGTAGTAGGCCACAAGCCCTTCGTCCGTGCGCTGCACCGTGCCCGTGATGCTCTTGATGTTGATGTTCTGCGTGATTTCCCAGCGCATGGCAAAATCACCGGCAAGCATATCCGACTTCACGCTGTCGTTGAGCACAAAATAGGCTTTGCCGTAGAGCAGCGCGCCGACGGCAACCAGCGCGTCAAGGTTTGCCTGTTCCTCTGCCGCAATCTGCTGAATCCGGTTGACGGAAACCACCTTGTCGATCTCATCCGCGCGTCGAATCTGGAAATCGTTTGCAAGATGATACATCATCATCAGCGTGCTTTCATACAGGTTCAGCGCGTTCGCGTTGCCCGGAACGTAGCTTGCGCAATGGCTGCCCCAAAGCACCCATTTCCCGCCATGGTAAACCGCGCTGGTAATGCCGTACTGCCCCAGCGTCTCATCAACCAGTTCCTCATCAAGCACAAGGGAAATTCCCTCTCCGTAGTACGGTTTGCCGGAAATGAGGATGGCCGTGTTGCTGGCCGTCTGGTACGGCAGTTCATTCGCGGCGTTTTCGAGCGTCTGCAAGTTGGCCGCGTCCAGCACCGAAAGGCGATACAGCCGCCCGTCCACGCCGGCCCAGCGCGGCCAATGCGTCTTTTCGTTGTCTCGGTTATAGCCTTTGCTCTCCTTCCACGCTGCTACGCTGGACGGCTTGAGTGCTTCGCTCTCATCGTTCTGAAGCGGCAGGTCCGTGAACATGAATACGTCGAAATGGCCGCCGATCTGGTTGCAGACCGTCTCCATCGCCTCATGGACAGTGGGAATGTGCGAAAAACCAGGGCAAAGCAGCCGCGTAGGAATTTTGCCCGTCTCCTGATAAACGTGGCGGATGAGGTACAATCCGCTGTTTGTGCCTTCGTTGTCCGTGTCGCCGATCACATCCGCCGCTTCAATGCCCGGCGTCACTTCGTCGTAGGTGATGGACAGGCTGCCTTCAAGCGCGCCCTTACGCAGTCCGCGCAGAATGATCCTTTCACTCACATAGTCATACGCAAGGGTATAATCCACGTCCCGCGTCTTGCCCGTTACCGTAAAGCTGTCAAGAATCACATTGCCCATGTCCCCGAGAATGGCCTGATTGGCCGTTGCCTGAACCGTGGTCTCCTTGTTCTTCTTCTTTGTGGCCGGATTGAAAACGTTGATGACGACAATCGGGCCGTTCTCCGCCAGTACAAAGTGCGTATACAGCGCTTCGCACAGGTCGTAGTTTGCCCAGTCGTCGGTGTAGCCGACTGCCTTAACCGCCGACGCAAAGTCCGTCAGCAGAATCGGCTTGTTCACATTTGCGCCGCCGCCCGCAACGGTGTGAACCGGCAGAGCGCCGACGTAAACCGGCGCATAGTTGCCTTTGCTGGCCGATGCCTCATGCGCCTCATCCATGTTGAACACCGCATAGTTGCCGTGCTTATACAATTTTTTCACACTCCTTTTTAATCAAGCAAAGCCGAAAGCTCCGGGCTTTGCATTTCTCTGTTCAGTCCGATAAGCGTCACCTGCACAACGCCGAAGTATACCGGCCTTCTATCGCTGACGGATTCGTTCTCCGTCAACGGCTCGATAATGATGCTGTCGTCTTTTACCGTCATGCCAGCGATGCTCAACGCGGCATGGATGGCGGATGCCGTGTCCTCCATCCATTGCCACAAAATCATGCTGCCCGTGTCCATTGCCTCGTCCGTCAGCAGCATCTCGTGTGGGTCTCCGTCTTGGATGGGTTCTCCCTGCGCGTTTTCTTTCTGCCGAACGGTCATCCGCTCTCCGGGGTCATAGACGGCGTGAATCAGGTTTAGCGTCATGGTGCTGCCAACATTTTTCGGCCTTGAAACCTTCTGTCGGCTGTCCAGATATTCGCTCGTCTCTGCATACGGCTTGAACGATACGCCCGTAATGAGGATGCTGGGCGCAACAGAGTAGGGATTCTTGATGTCCCTTGCGCGCGCAGGGTAATTGTCGCCTCCGAAGCAGTTCGGTTCCGCCCATTTCACATCATAATCCCTGCCGCGCGGAACAGGGGTTTTCATCTGCCGTCCTTTGCAGCAGTTCTCGTAAACCCAGTCGCGCAGCATGTGCCGCTTCTCCTCGTAGGTCAGGCCGCCGCGCGCCTGCGCCCGGTTTTCCGGCATGGGGACGGATGCAAACTCGCGTTTCATAAAATCGTTCTCGCCTCCGAAGACCGCAGTTCGATGATCCATTCGCCTTCATTGTCCGTAACCTGAATCACAGCGTAAAGCCTGCCGTCGAATGTTATCATTTCCCCTTCAAGCGGCGTATCGGCGAGCTGTCCGTCCGGAACGCGAAGGGTAATAAGATGCACGCCCGCATCCCATTCGATGGATATGGCGTTCATGTTCTTATTCTTCTGCCTGTCCTCGCCGTCAACGATGCAGAGGATTTCTGTGCCATTGAAACTGTGCCGCCGTGCAAATTCGCTCTCTCGAAAGAAAATGTGGGTTACATCCTCTTTCAGGCGATCCGCAAGGCTCATGCGCGCGCCTTCTTTCTCTTCGCAGACCTGACAGGCGGTTCTTCTTCGACAATTCCTTCCGCCGCGTCGATTTCGGGCAGCGCGTCATCGTCGTCCTCTTCGTCCTCAGTCAGAATAGGCCTTCCCGGTTCGCCCTTTGGGCCGACCGGATCGCCATGGTCGCCAGCCCCAGCCGTCGCCTGCGCATCAAAATCCGCTGACGTCAGCGGATTTTCCTCGTACACCGTGCGAATCGCGCCCGCTTCGGCAAGGCGCTTCCACGTCGCGTCATCCACTTCCGGCAGTCTTTCACCGGGCTTGTAGCGCTTATTCCCGATTCCGACGTGCCATACCGCAAAAATCGCCATTGTGAACCTCTTTTCTCGTTATTCGGTTTCTTCTGCGCCTGTCCCTTTTAGGCGCTTTCGGCACCTTCGAAGGAACGGCGCTTACAGCACCGTTCCGATTGCCCATGCGTCCACGTCGTAGGGAATGATCGCCGGTCGGCTGGTCAGGCGCTGCATCACGCTGTCCCCGCCCGTCTTGGAGTAGCGGAACGGCACTTCTTCCTTGGCGTAAATCTTCGGCAGTTCGCCTTCCTTTTCGACCTGCGCAACCGGGCCGAACATCGCGCGCAGAAGTTTCGGCGAACCCACCAGAATCTTTCCCTTGGGGATGTAATTCGCCGCCGCGCCTTTAAGCGTCTCGCGGTACTGCCCCATATAGCAGTACAGCTCAACGCCGTTGGGCAGTGTGCCGATGTGCTCCGTACCCCGCTGCAAGTCCGTCTTTCCCGGCTCAATGCGACCAAAGTACGCATTGCGCGTATCGAGCATTTTAAGCAGTTCCGGGTCTTTTTCAATGAAACTCCGCACTTCCGGCCCGAACACGGCGATGCTGACGGTTCCGTTTCCTTCGTGCACCATGTCCCCCATCGCGCGGAACGTGTCGTATACGCTGTACCCGGCTTCGCCCCACTTCTTGTCAGGGATGTAGTTGTTGGTGAAATTGAACTGCGCCTGACGCACGGTCTTTGCGGTCAGGCCGCCGTCCAGATACTCCACAACGTCAAGCTGACCCGTGAAAAGGACCTGCGCCGTCATCCATTCCTTTCTCATCTGGATCGAATACCGCAGATCAGCAAGATCCTTCGCCATAATCCGCGCAAGGCGGCTCTGCGGGTCAAGGCTGCCGTAAACCTCTTCGCCGAAACTGCGCTGTTCGGCGTAGTCCTTGTGCACGACAATGCGCTCCGGCGCAATCGTCGGGAAGGTCATGCCCAGCGTTTCAAACGTGTCGCGCTCAATGGCCTTGCCGCCTGCGCCCGGCGTCACAAAAGGCGCCATCGCCACACCATTTTTGCGGTAGTCCCAGTAAGCGTCCTCGGCGAGCACCGCGCCCTCGTTCTGCACGAACGTGTCATAGAGAAACGTGTGAATCGGCGGCGTCTTTTCAATCGCCTTAATCTGCTTCTGCACATCATACGTGATGGATGCCATATCTTTTTTCCTCCTTTTTTCCATGAAAAAAACGCCCCGCGTTTCGCGAAGCGTTTATGAAGCGTTCATGGGGTGGTTGAAATTAACCGCCCGCAACCTCGTTGTTCAGTTCGCCGTCCATGTTGTCGGTCGTAATCCCCTGACGGCGCAGTTCCAACAGATCCGCCGCTGTCAGTTTGCCCGTCTTGAGCGAGAGTTTGCCCTTGAGAAAGAAACCATGGGAGTAGGCAAGCGCACTGGGCGCAACTCCCTTGACCTCGCTGCCCGTCTGCGTGTCGCTTTCAAGCACCGCGCAAGCGCCGTCTGCCATCTTGCCCGTTTCGGCAGGCACATAAAGCCCGTCCGCGCCCATCTGGATAATCGTTCCGCGCGCGAGCAGTCCGCTTCCGGGCTTCACGGCTACGCCGACCGTGCGCTCCGTGCCCGTTCCGGCCAACAGAGAAAAATCTCTGCTCTGTCCAAGGTTTCCATACATTTCCTTCGCTGCCATATGATTTCCTCCAAATCGTTCGTTTCATCCGTTATGCCGTTTCCCCTGTGGCGGGGAATTGCACATGACGGGTTAATACCGTCGCTGCGCGCTTGCCATCATCTGAGCCAGCGCGTCGATTTCGTCTTCGTCGCGTCGGGCGGGGTCGTTGTCCTTGGATTCGCCCGCCTTGACACCGCTCATTCCGCTTGTTTCTTCCTTGCGCTTGGCCATATAATTTGCGCCCTCGTTCTTATCCGGGACTTTTTGACTGTTGCGCATCTGCGTCAAAATCGCCATTGCCGCCTCCGGCGCGCTCATCGGCGTTTCGCCGTATTTCGCCTCGGCGATGATGTCCCGGCTCGATTCGTCGCAGATGTCGTCCAGTGCCTTCATGCGGGCGCGCTCCTGCTGCACACCCTCGTTGCGTCCGGCCTGCATGATGCTTTCCACCAGCTCCGGCGCTTCCTTCTTCAGTTCTTCCAGCGTCATACTCTTTTTGTCCTCCTTGTCTTTATTGCAAACCACGCCGGAGATGGGCGTGCTCTTGCCGTTGTTTTTGTTCATGCGGGCAACGCGCCCTTCCCGATGGGGACGCGGCTTATAGCCCAGCATGCGCGCAATCGCCGCTTCTTCTTCATCGCTCCGCGCCGCGCACATCGTAATCACGCCGCCTTGCGGGGCGATGGGAGCGATATCGTCCGCCAGACCGCAGATAACCGCTTCCTCTGGCGTCATCCACGTCTCGTCCTTCATCATCTGGCCGATTTCCTCTGCCGTCTTTCCCGTCATGCGGCTCGCGTAAAGCCCCGCCACGCTGTCCGCGCGCTTTTGCAGCGCCTCGCCATAACGAATGATTTCCTCCGGCGTTCCCTCGGCCATCCCGCGCGGCATGTGAATGAGAAATTCCGCGCCCTCATAAGCCGTCACCCTCGTGCAGGGAATCAGCAGCAGCGTTGCCGCGCTCGCACATTCCATGCAGTACGCATGTTTTTCCTTGGCAGCGTGCTCCTTGAGCAGCCTCATCATCGTCATGCCCTCGTCCAGATATCCGCCCGGACTGTCGATGTAGATGTTCAGCGTTTCAGCGTCTTTCACGCTGTCAAGCGCGCGCTGCACCTGTTTGCCGCTCGTCTCGTTGAGCTCTTCCCATGCCCAGCTCGTGATCGGACCGCTGATATACACGTTTCCGACCTTGGCGTCGTCGGCGCTCATTCGCGCCTCAAAAAACAGCTTAGGCCGATTCATCGCTTGTCACTTCCTCCTTCATTGCTTCCGTCTCGTTATCCGCTTCCTCGTCGCCTTCCGGCGGTGCGTTTGGATCTGGCTCGTCCGTTTTGCTCTCCTGCTCGCCGCCCATCGCGATAAGCTCGGCGCATGCGGCAACTTCGCGCTTGCGCTGGATGATGTTTTCGTTCCAGTCGCTCCCGTTGAACTCCGCCGCTTCCCGCTCCTGCGTGGAGAGATTCAGCAAAATCCGCTTTTCGGCGGCGCTGACTTCCTTGAGCGGGTCAAGCTGCTGCATCGTGCTGCCAATCCAGTTGCATTTGCACCAGCTCGCGCGAATCACCGGGTCGTCAAAAAAACCGGGCGCTTCAATGCGTCCAATCGCGATGGCTTCGGCAAGAAACGCCTCATAGACCGGCTGGCAAAAATCCGCAATGAAATCCCGCCGCGCCCTTGGAATTTTGCGCCAGTATTCCGTCAGCGCCCCTCGGCTCGCGCTGTACGATTTGGTAAATGCTTTGAGCAGAATTTCCTTGGGCATCTCCACGCTTGCGCCGATCTGCGTGCAGACCGCATCTACAAACGTGGAAAATGCAGAGTTATTGCGGGTCGGGCTGACCCCTTCCGGCTTCTGTCCGGGGGCAAGCTCATAAATCGCGCCTGCGCGCATATGGAGCGCATTTTGCGGCGTGCTGCTTGTCGTCTGCTCGTCATCCTCAACGGAATCATCAACCGCCGATGCGATGTTGTTGTCGTTGGGGTCGCTTGTGATAAAAAGGGTAAACATCGAGGAAATCAGGCTGGCTGTCAGCTCCGCGTTCAAATACCGCTCAAGCTGCTTCACCTGCTCGATCACCGGTGCCATCATCGGCACACCGCGATACTGCTCCGGTCTGTCCGGCACATAAATGTGAAGTACATTCGGCATGCCGGTGTCCTTTCCATAGGCTTCAATACGGGTGTATTCGATTTGTCGTGTGTCCGTTTCGTTCAGCGGATGGCGGCTGGAAAAGTGATAAGCGACTACGCGCCCCGTGTCGCTTTCCACCTCCACGCCGTCTACAATGCGCGCGTTCCCGCTGTCCGCGTCCTTGCTTGTGCTCTCTCCGTTGCTGTCCGGCGTACCCATTCTGTCCGCTTCCAATAACTGAATGTGCAGCGCATATGGGCTTCCGACCGATTCGTACATCGGCAGAAGCGCGATAACGTCGCCGCTTGTCAGCATCGACCGAAAGGCAAGGCTCTGAAGCTGGTAAAAGTTTTTCTTCTCCGCCGCGTCGCAGAATTTGCTCCCCGACCAGAAGGAAAACTCTCGCTTGGCTATTTTCTCCCATTCCTTCGCCGCTTCCTCCGTTAAGCCAAGCGCTTCGTAGTCGATTGCGGGTTTGGGGATCAGCCCCGTTCCGATAACCGTAGTCGTCTCCGTGCTGACGCCTGCTCTGGCAAGGCCTCCGCCCATGTCGAGGTCTCTTGCCCTTTGCCGGAGTGTTGCACCGTTCAGGTCGCTGTCGTCCTCCGGCGAACCGCCAGAAAACATCCACCCCAGCATGGAGCTTTTGGTCTTGCTTGCGCCGTGGTTGGCGTAACCGGCTGCCATCTGTGCGCCGCCCCTGCGCTTTTCGCTTCGCGCCCCATGCTCAGGCGGCGGGCCTTCACGCATTCGTTTTCTTTCCTCGCTCATGCTCTACCTCTTACAAATCGTAAGGGATAACAACGCGCACGCCGCGCGCACGCTTTGTCCCTTCCAGCACGTCCAGCATATTTTCGTAGTTGCGGATCTCGGCGTTCACCTCGTCGAGCGACAGGAATGTGACGCTTCTTGACCCAACGGTATAGCTCGCCGCCTCTCCGGAAAGAATGCTTTTTTTGCACTTTTTCAGCACGTCGAGCATTTCCTTCACTTCCTGAATTGTCATCGCCATGTTCGTTTCTCCTTACTCAAATTCCGCCTGAAATTTGTCTGGCTTTCGGTACAATCGGTTTTCTGCTTTCCCGTATGATCTGGTTTTCGCCTTTCAGCCGTTTTTCGATTTCGTCAAGGTTGATTTGGAATCCGTAAAAAGCGGCCTGCGCGTAGTTCGTGCAGTCAAGCGGCTCGTTTCGTGCGTTCACCGTGTCGTCCTTTACCCATACGGCCATATTCCGGCCACCCCGGTTGTGTATCTCGACCTTTTCCGTGAATAAGCCGCGAATTGCGCCCAGCGTATATCCCGCTTCCGGCGCTGCGGGGAAGTGGCTGTACCACGGGCCGGCTTCTTTTACGTTCAGGCTGTATGCAATCTTTTCCTTTCCGCTGTCCACGCCGACGATAAAGAGCATGATTCCCTTTTTCCGCTTCATCTCGCTGGACATTTTCACATACTCTTCACCTTCGCCGCCTTTGCCCTTAATGGCAAACACCCGGCGCGCCGTGCGCCGCGCACATTCGCGGTAAACCGCGTCTGTGCAGTGGCCGCCCGAATCGACGAATGTTGTCAAAATCCGCATTCGCTTTCCGTCCGGTCTCTTAAATTTTCTTTCAAGCAGCTTGTCCAGTTCCTTCCAGACCGCTCGGCTTTCATCATCCGGCCTTCCGGGGATGATGCCGCGCATGATGCGCCAGTTTTCATGTTCGCGTCCCCATCCGATGATTTCAAATTCTAGTCGGTTGTCCTGCGTGTCTACGCCCATCGTCAGCACCAGCACGCCGCTTGGAATCTCCGCGCTGTACTCTTCCCGTCGGGCGTAGATTTCCTCCGCGGTCGTCAACCGCGTCGTGTCCTGCTTCCAGCATTCGCCCAGTCGAATATTGGTGAACGTCTGTTCGCGTTCCGGTATTCCCTTTGCTTCCAGATAGAACCGCATAATGCGCTTCCATCCTGCCCACGGAGAAACGAACGCATTGAGGTGAAACGAGCGGACACCCTTTTCCAGTGCCCGCTCGTTTCGCGCAATGTATTTTCCTTCCTGCGCCATCATGGCGCGCTCAGTGTGCTTTTCCTTGCAGTTGGGGCAGCACCAGAGCACTTTTTTGATTTTATATTGTTTTTTCCCGCCCGCCTCATATTCTTCATAGTCTATTTCAAAGTCGGGCAGGCGCATAAAAGAAAAAGCCCCGCACGACGGGCAGGGCACACACCATTCCTCCTGCGTTCCGTTTCGATAGGCTTTGTCGATTGCGCTTCGCCCCTCGACGGTCGGCGTACTGACCTTGACGATTTTGCGGTTGTAGAACGTTTCTGTTCGGGCTGTCGCCAAATCGACAGGATCACCCTCGCCGCCGACGCTGGCCGGGTAGGCGTCCACCTCGTCGAGAAAAAGGAAACGCACGGGCTTGCTTCGCAGTTCGCTTGCGCTCTGCGCGCTGGCGATCACCAGACTGCCGCCCGGAAAGGCTTTCAGTCGGATCGTGTTGCTCGATACGCGCGTTTTCGCCGCGCTCACCTTGCCTTTCAGCACCGGGCAGCACTCCACCATCGACGCGATGCGCTGCTTTGAAAAATCGTCCGCCGTGCTCTGGCTGGGCTGAACCATCATCATCGGGCCAGGATCAAGGTCGATGCATCGCCCCATCATGTTCATCAGAATTTCGCTTTTTCCGCATTGCGCGCCGCTTTTGATGACGATTTCCTCTACGCCCCGTTGCGTAAACGCGTCCATGATCGCCGTTTGATACGGCGCTTTGCTGTTTTTCCATCTGCCCGTCGCCGCACTTGTCTCACTTGAAAGAAAACGGTTCTTTTCGGCCCATTCGCTGACCGTCATTTCAGGCGGCGGCGCGAACATGCGCATGATTTCTCCGCGCATTCTGTCGATCACTCGTTCTCCCATTTTCTGTCTTCCTCGTCCTCTTCATCCTCAAGCGTTCCGGGATCAACGTCCGGCGGCTGCCATGTTTCAAGTCGGCTCATGTCTTCAAGCGCCTCCCGAATCGCCTGCGTCAAAACGGATTCGATTTCTTCTGCGTCGTCCATGTTGCAAAGCACGGGCGCAAGCGTTGTCGGGATATGCAGCAGATTGTTTTTTACTCCGCCGACAATTTCCTGCCCCAGCGCGATCACGTCGGATGCAAAAACCATTTCGCCTTGCAGGCGCTTCACTTCAAAGCGCGTCTTCTCCGTTTTTATCAGCTCGTGCCGGGTCTTTGCCTCTTCCAGCGTCATTTCGGCGCTGCCGCGAACAAGGCTTTCCCGATACTCGACCCAGCGCTGAACAAATGTGGCGAGGTCGGCCTTGGTGCCGTCTTCCCGCACGAAAAGTTTTTTGTCAGGTTCAAGTTCTTCGTTGATTTGGTAGAGACGGCGTGGCGAGAGCTTGACCAGAAGCGCCAGCTCCTTGATATACATGCTCGGCATTTACCGTCACCTCGTCACGATTCCCTTCAAAATGGCCTCCTCATAGTGCAGTAGCCTTTCCATCGCGTACTGTCCTACCTGCTCCTGAATCTCGTCTGCCGACCGATTCATGGGCATCTGCGGAATACCAATGCCTACGCCGTGCGAAATGGTTCCGATTCTTTTCCGTTCGCCCGTCGTCTGAACTTTCCTGTTTCTCTTTCTCTTGCCCTTCTTGGTTTTCCATACCTCGGTTTCGCCCGTTCCCTCTCTGCGCTTGCCTGTCCAGTCTATGCCGTCATTGTGACGCACAAAAACATGTCCTTGCAGCCTGCCGGAAGGAATGTAAAAGTGGATTCTCTTGTCCGTCTTCGCATGCGGCAAAACCGAGTTTCCGCTCTTAACAATCTTCGCGCCGGGTCCGCGCTTGAGCGCCGTATATCCTCCGGAATCCGTCGCAATCGTTCCACGCACGTCTCGAACCGGTATGATGCATGAAATGGTCCCGCCCAGCGAGTATTGCGGTCTGCCGATTGCTTTTCCGATTCGTCCGGCCTTCGCATGGTATTCCTTGCGAATCTCGCTCTTAACAAGCGTCCTCACCTTGCGCCCCGTGTCCTGTATGGTGTGCTTGAGCGCGATGTTCATTTTATCCGGTCCAAGCGCCGCGCCAACTTCTTTTAGCGTCCTGTTTAGGTCGCGTGTGTCGATGGAAAGCAGCGTCTTCACGCATGTCACCCCCGCTCCCGCAAATAAAAAAGCCGCGCGGTTGTCCCTGCGGCTCTCTTGCTTCTGTTTCTCTGTCTAGCATCATACCACAGTGTACCGGCTCAAACAAGCTCAAATTGGCTCAACCTTTCAAAAATGCTCTCTTTTTTCATAGTCGGCTTTGATTCGCTTTGCCGTCGCCTCGCTCATGTGCGTAACCTGTGCCGCCCGCCAGATCGGCATCTGCTCGACGTACAGCGCGCGAATCAGCGCCCGGTGCGTCGGGTTGTCTACGCGCTGGAGCACTTTCTCACACTCGGCGATTTGGGCTTCATAGGCTTCGATGGCTTGCAGCCGCTTTTCGTGGATGGCCTGCGCGCGCGCCAGCACATCTTCAAGCCCGCTCCCGCCGCCTCCATGCGGCATCCCGTCAAAACGCGGGCTTCCAATCAGCGCTCGGCGCTCGCTGCTGTCCTTCTCTCTCAGCATGCGGATTTCGTCAAGCATCCCCTGACAGCCCTTGAGCTTGTAAATGTCTCGGTTTCTGTTTTTCTGCCCCGTTTCCATCCTGCACCGTCCCCTTATTGCATTTCGTCGTCAAAATTGATGATTGCCGCTTCGTAGCTTTTTCTCCTGTCCTCCGGCGTATGCCGCAGCATCTCGTCCCGTTTTCCCGCCGGACTGACAGGGGCGCGCATGGTCAGTTCATAGTCTGCCTTGAGCGCATAGGGCATCGTGCACGGCGCGTTGTACAGGCTGGTCAACAGATAGCTTTTCGGATTACGAATCGGCGCGGACACGTTTTTCAGGCTGTCCGTCACATAGCGGATATGATCCGGCGTCAGTCTGGCAAAAACGCCCTTGACCGTCTCGACGCTCAGTTTTCTGCCGCCGATGGGAACATCCCCGCCTGTCTGGGCGTATACCTGCGCCATCAGCTCCACAATGCCGCGAAGAATTTCGTCCTCCGGATTGTCGTCTTCAAGCTCGCTTTCTCGAATCCCCAACTGCTCAAGCACCCGTTCCCTGCCTTTTTCCATCGTCTCAAACTGCCCTTTCCCATCGCATCCATCTCCCCGGTGCTGATAAGATGGATAAGAACTGGGTACTTTGGTATACACGTTTTGGTTTGGGGCCACTCCGTTTAGGTTTGTATAAGTGTCGCAGTTTGCGTCCATATTTGCGACGCAAAATTCTTTGTGTGTCGCAGTTTGCGTCGATTCTTGCGACGCAAAATTCCCGTCCATTGTTGTGTCGCAGTTTGCGTCCATATTTGCGACATTTCCATCTGCACGCATCGACTTATCAACAAATTTTTCCGTATTGTCAACAGGTTCTCCACAGGTTTGTCCACAGTCTTTTTTGAAATAAATCATCTTGACGACGCTGGCCGCGCGTCCGCTCGCGCCGCGCTCCACGGAAATCAACTGATTTTCCGTTAGCTCTTTACGCGCGCGCAACACCGTATCTTTGGACAGGCCGAGGATCGCGCATAGATGCGTCGTGCTCACGGGCATTTCCTCGGGAAATCGCCGCGCGTTAAAGAGGCCGAAAAGCTCTACCCAAAGCGCCTGCGCATTGGCCGAAAGCGGGTTTTCCCGCTTGAAGCGGTGAAAACTGTTCACCTGAAAGATGAAATTGATCTCCATGGCAATCTCCCCTGTATGAAAAGGGCATGCGGGGCTTTTGCCCCGCTTCCCGTTAAATGTATTTCAGCGCAATCGCGCTCTCGTCGAAGCGTTCGACGGTTTCCAGCGCCAGCTCGTACTCGCTCCTTGGAATCTCCTTCACGCTGGCGACCGCCCAGCGGCGATACAGCTTTTTGCGAATTTCCCGCATACAGTCAAGCCGCGCCTCGTCGCCGAGCGCATATTTTTCTTTGACCGCTGCCGCCCTCTCCTTGATGGCTGCGTTCAGCATGCGCGCCTGTGTGCTCGTAAGCGGCATGCTGTGCTCGATCGCCTTGTGCATGCTTGCCATGCTCTCCTGCATCGTGCACATCTGCTGAACGGTCTGCGCCATCATTTGCGTCATCTGCTGCATGCCGTTGAGCATCGGTGCAAGCATCTGCATCATGCCCTGTGTGGTGGCCTGCGCCGTCATCAGCGCCAATTTCTGTTCCCGCTCGGTCAGAGCCGTCATTTCCGTCAACTCGGTGTTCATCGAATCGTCGCCTCCCCTTCCAGTCCGCAAAGCGCCGCCCTGGCGCTCCCGATAAAGGTTTGCAGGGTGTCCAGTCCGCGAAGGAAGACGCTTCGCTCGTCGGATGTCATTTCGTCGTATGCCCCCTGCATCATCGGCACTTCACCGTTTTCCGAAAGAAATTTCCTCACGTTCTGCGTGAAAGTCGCTCCGCTCAACCGCCCGTTTTCGTCGCTTTCCCTGTGTTCGCCCTGATGAAGCGCGGCCTGCTTGAGCTTCATGTTTTCCTCTTCCAGCGCCCCTCGCTCTTCTCGAAGCCGGCCCAGCAGCTCGCGAAGCTGGCTTTGTTTCGCCTCCGCCTGACTGAGCCTTTCCTGATTGGTTCTGTCAAGCTCCTCTATTTGACGGCTGTTCTCCTGAATTTCCCGAATCTGCGCTTTCAGTGCGTCGCGTTCCTTCTCAAGCGCGCAAATCCGCGCGCTGTCTGCCGCTTTCCCGTCCTGACCTTGTTTCTCCTTTCCGTCGTCCTGCGCCCCGCCTGCGGCCTGCTGGCGCGCCGCTCGAACCTCTTGGCGAAGTTCCCGCGCGCTCATCCCCTGCACGTCGCGCACGGCAAGAAATTCTTCTTCCATCGCCTCCGGCAGCGCCAGCAGCTCCTTGAGCTTGCTCACGCTTCCCAGTGCGGTCAAAATTTCCGGCTTCTGCGCATACCGCTTATATGCCGCGACGCTGTATTGCGCCATCCTCTCTTCCAACCCGTTTTCCGCGAGGAAGCGGCCATAGTTGCCGTAACGTCCAAATTCGCTCCGCTGCTTGACTTCGAGCAGAATTTCGCCAAGGCTCACGATATCCGTCATGGCGCGCGTCATCGCAAACTGAATGTCCTGCGCGATTGCCGCCGCGCGTTCCCCCAGCTCGTCGATGGAAAGTGTCGTCAGCCCGATTGGGCGCATCTTTTCCATTTGTTTTTCCATGCTTGTTTCCTCCCGTATGATTTACTCCATTGCCGTTCTTTCTCCATGCTGTGTCCCTCTCTTAAAATATGGGCAGGCGGGCAGCATGTCCCCGCCTGCCTAGGGAGGTGAGGCTTTCAGGGCGCGACCCTGACGCAAAGCGCGGCAATTTCGCCTTGCGCGCCGACTTCCGGCTCAGCCTCATAAGAAGGGCGAAAGGCCGCCCTTGATTCAGGGTTGTTCATAGGTGAATCCACAGTCCTTCGCCGGGCAGACACAAACCGCCTTGCCGCCTTTTATGCGGATTTTGAGTATCTTTCCGCACGACGGGCAAACGCCCGGCAATCCTCCGTCGCTCATTCGCTTTCTCCCGGCTCTTCGCCATTCAGCATTTTTGCGATATCCGGTTTGGTCATCTCGCGCACCATGTATTCCGGCAACCCTTGCCGCCAGTCTGCAATCCGCATCATCCGGGATGTACAGCGCATTGAATCCGTGGAAATCTGCTGGATGACGCGCAGAAATGCGCTCATCCTCTCGTGATCGTCCACCAGCACGCGCACCTCTTCAAACAGCCTCGGCAGCTCGTTCCAGATAGACTCGATGATGTTCCTCGCCACCGTGGGCGTAATTCCCGTGTCGCTGTGCAGTGACGTGTTACCGTTCTCGGTTGCAACCCGCAGATTGCCGACATTTTGCCAGTCTTTGACCATCTCGTTCAGTTCTTCATAAGTCATTGTGTGTTCGCCTCCCCGCGTTTCTCTTTTTACATTTCATCTCTGCCGCATCAAGCACTTATCCTTCACGATCCATAACATCCTTCAATTCTTTTGCGCAACTGTCTGTAAAACTTATACCGCGCCACTTTGCACCACAATATACGCATGTTCCATATATAAACCACTTTCCATCTTCATGGTGCCATGCATCAAATTCAAGCCTTGTGTGACGGCATAACTTCTGCCGAATTTTAGTCATCAGCTTTCCCACGGTGTCCCCTCCATCTCTTCTTCTGTCGGCTTGCGCAGCCAGCAGCGCCAAGTTTCGCCGTAGCCTTGCATCTTCGTACCCAATAAATATTTTACCGTCATGCTACTGTCACAAACAAATTCCAGCGTATCGGCCAACATCCAGCGGCTTACGTCTTTCTTCTTCCTATTTTCGAGCCAAAGCGGCATTGCGTCCGCACCTTCTGCGCAATGTGCGCTCACCTCTTCCAGCGTCAGCGCATGGTTTTTTTTCGGCTCGACACGGCGCAAAGTGACAGCAAGCGTTGTTTCCTCAATGTTGCTTGTTGCACTTGTTGCACGGGAAAGCGGAAATTCAAGTCGTGGTGACGCGCTGTCGCATGTCACACACTGATACCACGCTGATGTAAGGTTTGCATGGTATCTATGAGACAAAATATGAAGTATCATTTTGTCGCCGCAATATGGGCATTTAGGCGTTTCGCTCATCGCTCTTTCCCTCTCTTTCCGCTTCAATCTGTTCGATGTAAGCAAAAACGTCAAGCATCAGCATTGTGCTACAACTCACATCCCCGTAATACGGGCAATCCTCGCAGCACTCACTTAAAAGGCACAAACTCACGGCCTTCTTGATCTCTTCAGGCGTTTTCATCGTTCTTCCTCCGTTTCCGCTCCTTCTCGATCTTCGCATCTCCCGGATTTAAGTTGCAAAACCAAGCTCACAAGCTCCTTATCCGTCACATTTTTCTTGTCAAATAATGCTTTTTTAAGTTGACGGCAAGTTTCAACGGCTGAGATAGCCACCCGCTGCTGCTCAATCAAATCGTCATAAATGGCGGTTCGATTGGCGTTAATCGGGCTTGACCGGTAGACAATAAGGGAGGCGATATTGTTGTCGAGCCATTCTAGCAGGCGTTCCTCTCTACATTCCATCTGTCATCCCTCCGTTTCATCAAAAATCCCAATCTGCAACTCGTCTTTGCTCTCTCCGCCTTTTCCGATCCACCAGCGTAAGACCGATTCGCCGTCCGTCCAATGCCTATTGATGAGTTTTCCCGCTTTTCGCCGTGCGTCCAGCATCTCATCAAAGGTGCGAATATAGAATGACTTGAATTGTGGGAAAAACTCAAGATCCCTTTGCATACTCGCATAACCGCCCAGAGGGCAGGACACGCAGCCAAGCCGTTTGAATCCGAAATCGTACAGCTCACAATACGGTACGTTGTAGAGCCGTACGAACTCCCACACGTCTTCGCTCGTCCAGTCAATAATCGGATTGACAAGCGTTTTGTGCGTCCGATAGCACATCTCAACCATTCTGCGGTTCTCGTCGTTGTCTGTGTTGAGGATAATTCCTCCTTTGCCCGTCCGACTTGGCTCTGCACCGCTCAAATCCACTGCGTTGTGTAGCTCTCTGGTCACGGTTGTAAACGTCACAAGCCCTTGGTTCTTTTTGCGGTTTCCGCTCTCTGCCCACCTTACACCTGTAACCACGACGCGCCCTTGACCGTGCAGCTCTTTGAGGTGTTGGCAACAGTAGCGCATCAGTCGCGTTGGCGGCATTTGATTTTTGATGATCAGTTCTCGCATGGTGTGCTCAGGTTTTTCGATTTCCGTTGCTGGATGATGCTTCCGGATGAAGCGTACAAGCTGTGGCGGGGCAATCGTCGTCGCATGGTAGTGCGCATCAAACTTGACCCCTGCCATCTCGCAGAGCTTGACGACACAGGTACTGTCTTTCCCGCCGCTGTCCGCGACATAGTACCCTTCTTTCGGCTCAAATGTCCGAAGCCGGTTTATTGCCGTTTTCACCTTATCTCGCTTTTCGCCGAAAATGTTATACTCAATCAGTGCCATGTGCTTTACTTCCCCTGTAATTTTCAAACCGATTCACTGACTTAAAAATTTCTTTCCGATTCACCCACCGCGCAAATCGTTTCAATTCGTGTGGCGTCTCACGGTTTGTCGTAAAATCCCGGTACGGTTGGGCAAAAACCTCCGCGCCGATATCCCTCAATGCAACGGCTCGCCGCTCTGCCGATGCTATATCCTGCACAAGCAGATAAACAAAGACCCGGTAAGGCTTAACGCCAGCTTCGTCCAACCGCCGAATGGCTGTTTCGACCTCGCCCAACACCGCGTCCGTATCGCAACTCATGCGGATAAAACGAATCCATTTGAGCCGCGCCAGCATCCCGGCAATCTCCGGCGTGATAAGTCGAGCGTCAAGGCCCTGATTAAAATCCACCCGAACATCCTGACCGCCCATATCCGCGATTTGTTCAAGTCCGTGTTCGCAGGCTAAAACATTGTTGTCCATGAAAACGATATCCCGGCTGTCCGGGCGTTTGATCTCTCGCCACGTTCGATAAGGGCGAATCTGCCCTTCTTTTTTCGGTACGATGCACCAAGGGCAATGGCGTATACAGCCGCGCGTCAAAAAACCGATTGCATGTTTGCAATCCGGATAAATGGAGTAATCCGGGAACATTGCGTCGATTTCTTCCGGCAGCTCATCCATGATCCCATAACCTGTTCCACCCTTGATGGTATCAAGCGGCAAGTATGGATTTTCCGGCGTAAAGGTGAAAATCTTGCTACTATACACACGATCAAAAGTCAGCATTGGGTTCCACCATTCCACAATGTCCCCCCGTGCCTTGTGCCATGCGGATATCTTCATCAGCGCCAGATTGGGAAAGCCTGTTCTGTCGCTGTCATGCAGACCGATCAGCATCCGCTATCCCCTCCATCACATATAGCACGCATGGCAGCGCCATGCCGTTACCCCACATTTTGTAACGCGCACTGTCACTTCCTGATACACCAACTTCCCACCAATCCGGGAAGCCTTGCAGTCGGCAACACTCAAGCGGCGTAAACCTCCTGACAAAGTAGCGCCGCGCCTTTTTTAACCAATAGGCAATGTCGGGCACCGTGTTGTTCCCGCTTGGAGCGGCTTTGAGCGTCGGCGATACCGTTTCCGAGTAGCCGATTCCCCCGGCCTTTGCGCCCTGCCCGCCCAAAAATGCGCAGATCATCTGTTGATCGTGTGAGCACGTCAGTGTTCCGGCCGTAGCCGTATCGGTCATGTAAATCTGGTTGAGCTGGCCGTTGCCGACGGCCAATGCCGTGTAGTCTGTGACGCGGTTTTCGTGGTCTCCGGTTATCGTCGGCACGATTTGCCCGTCGCCGTTGCCTCGCGCGTCAAAGACCACCACGTTCCCGCCTTGGTTGCACTCCGGCGAACCGCTGAACGTGTCGAGCGTCCGCGCCACAGTCTGCTCGCGGAAACAGTTATCCGGCGTTCGGCTTTTCAGGCTGTTGCTATTTTCGCCCGTGATGTCATAGACCACGCCGACCGTCGCCTGATGCTGCGCGCCGATGCACGGACTTACTCGCCCGGAGATAGGGTCTTGTTGCAGATGGAACGCTCTACAGTCTCCACCAGTGCTTCCCACAGCATCAGCGGCAGCTTCTTTCCCCGCTTCTCGGCTCTGCGCAAAATTCCCTCGCAAGCCCTCGCGCTTAAAAAGTATTTCTCCGGCGCGTTGTCCTCTAAAATCTGCGACAAGGTAGATTCTCTTACGACGCTGGGGGACTCCCCAGTATTGGGCGTCCAGCATTCGCCAGGCAACCGAATAACCTTTTCCCACGACGCAACCGGCGTTTCTCCAAACAGGTTTTCTTGTCTTACCCCCCCACCCAGATTCAGGTACATCAGCTCCGTCGCCACCGGCGGCTTCGACGAACGCACGGAGGACGGCGAGGAAGTCCCGTCCCTGATTGCTTGATAGCGCGCCCGGCACGTTCTCCCAGACGGCGTATCGTGGGTATTTTCCATGTGTAGCCTCCCGCATTTCCATGATGATCCGAATCGCTTCAAAGAAAAGGCTGCTCCGTTTTCCGTCAATCAAGCCTTTTTGCGTTCCGGCGACGCTCAAATCCTGACAAGGCGAGCCGAATGTAACGATATCCACCGGCTCGATCTCCGCGCCGTTGATCTGCGTGATGTCACCGAGATGTTTCATTCTGGGGAAGTTTTTCTGCGTTACGCGGATGGGGTATGGCTCGATCTCGCTTGCCCATACCGGCGTAATCCCGCACATCGCCGCCGCCAGCGGACAAGTGCCGCTTCCGTCAAACAGACTGCCCAGCGTCATCTTGCCGCCGTCCTCAGCGCAACGACAACCGCCAGCGCCAGTGCCAGAATCCCGGTCATTATGAGTTCTCTTCCTGACATTGCTTCTTGCTTCCCTTTCGCTTCTTCTTTCGCTCTTCGTCGGCCTTGCGCATCCTGTTCACCATTCCCTCGATGGTTTCGCGCTCCTTGGCCGTCAGCTTCGTTTCCGAAGTTTCCTTTTTCGGCGGGGTGCAGGCTACCGGCTTCTGGCCGCCGTCTTCTTTCTGGCGCGCCTTGGCCGCCTTCTTGGCGTGATACGCGGCAAGCATCCTCTGGCTGTGCTTCTCGCTTTCTTCGAGGCTGACAAGGATATCCTTCTTGACCTTTGCCTCGAATTGCTCTTTTCGTTTCGCCTCCAGCGGCTTTTGAATCATCCGCATACACGCATAGCTGCAAAACCACGAATAGTATTTGCCTCCCTGCCGCCTTTCGATTTTATAGGCGTAGTCGGGGCTGACAATCGGGAATTGCTTTCCGCAATTCGCGCAGGTTTTCACCTGAACAGCGCTCAACCCGAATATCCTTGCCGTTTGTTTAGCCGTTCGCATCGTTCTCCTCCTTGCATTTCAAGAACCATGTGCATCGAAATTTGTACGGTTCCCTTATTCTTGGGTTTCCTTGGCGCGAATTGCGGCCTATACGGCCATAGCGGGCAATCCTCGCTTGTGCATCCCGCCGCCACTTTGATTGAGCCGCCGCAGCAATACAAGCATTTCTGCCGGATTGCATGCCGCAACGCTTCGCCCTCACTCATCATGGCGTCGCCTCGTCGTCATTTTGCCCATGCTGTTTATCCTCCCTTTCCTATAATTGCCTTGGTGCGGCAGACGGGCTGTGATCCCGTAGCCTCCGGGGTGAACCCCGGCGCTCTGTCTGAGCTACTGCCGCATAAAATAGAGCGCCTTAAACGCAACGCCGGATTGCGGCTTTGCGCAGGCACTCACCGCGCCCGAAAGGAGAATGAGACACGGCGGCGCTTATAGCGCCATTTGGGGTGGAGATTCCCAGAAACCTTTACGTGGGAGACGCCGGCGCTGCCCCGACTTCGCTTGCCTCAATCCGGTGTCCGATTCCGGCTTGTGCCGCCCTGCCCCTTCAAGCGCGGGCGTTTCGCTTCTCCCATAACTGGCGGACGCGAGGGCTTGAACCTCTTTCTCCGGCTCTCCGCCGATCCTCGTCCGCATGTTCCCCTTCGTTGGAAGCGAAGGGGAAGCTGTGTGTGCTTTGTATGCTTTGCCCTAACAACCGTTTCCCGCCCCCCGCTTTTCCTCCTTTCATGGGAGCCAGTTGGTTCCTGCTGTTTCCCGGCAACGGTTCCGACCCGTTCCTTCCCTTTTGCGCAGCTATCCGCTCAAGGGATGCGCGCCAGCGCCGCCGGGCATAGGTTCATTCCCACGGTTATTCACCTTTCCTCTTGCATGATAAATTTCGTCATGCTAAAATGAATTGATTATTGGTTTGTGTCGAATATCTGTCGCAAGTCCTTGACGTGCAGCGCGTCCGCGATCCGAATTGCCGTTCGGACTGTGGGTTCACACGCGCCGTATTCATACCGTTGATAGGCTTGCGCGGATATTCCGATCTCTTTTGCAACCTGCGCTTGCGTCTTGCCGGACGCTTCGCGGGCTGCTTGCAGTTTCACGTTTTTCATTTCTCCCTTCTTTCTGACTTGGCACAACATTTTTGTTGTGCTTATGCCAATATAGTAGCACATCATTTTTGTTGTGTCAAGTCTCTTTTTGTATTTTGGAGGTTTGCCCAATGGATTCTCTTAATACCCAATTCAAAAAGATTCGCCTCGAACGTGGTTTTACTCAAAAGCAAGTGGCAGACGGTCTCAACATCCCCGAACAAGGCTATCAACGCTACGAATACGGAAAAGTTGTTCCGTCCGCGCTCGTTCTAATCGCCCTTGCCGACTTCTACGACGTTTCCCTCGACTATCTCGTTGGTCGTTCCGATGATCCGGCACGGCATTGACTTTGGAGGTGCACTCACTCCTCCTCGTCTGACTTGTCGAAGCAATGCTGAATAGCAACGCGATTCAGGAAGTGTGTAAAACCTATGAGATCCATGTCCTCCGTGATGTTCGGAACGAGCTTATCGACGAAAATCATCATCGCGGAGAGCATTGCGGCAATGTCGTCACTTAGATCTTGTCCCTTGCAAAGTACCAGCTTTTCGACAGCCTGTTCCATGTCCTCCGGCTCGCGGTAGGCATTCGCAATCATCGTGCAGAATGTGAGGACTTTCTTTTCAAAATCATTCATGTTGAACCTCCTGTATCTCGATTCCGACGTAGTTCTTCCTTTGCCGCTGCCTGTAGCAGAACACAGGCAGACGATGACCTGACCTTGGGCTTTATGCCTCGTAGATATCTTTAATCGCCTCGTACAACTCTCCGTTTGTGAAGCTCTGTCCGGCTTTCTCCTTCTCGAACTCCATGCGTCTGACCGCCAGCAGCACAACTTTCGCCGCTCCAACCGCTTCTTGGCTGTACACGATTGCCCCCGGTCTGCTGTAATCCTGTTTTTCCAGCATTTCCAGCAGTGCCCAGTGCAGGTACAGGTTCAAAGTGTAGCCATCCTGATTTTTGAGGGCTTCTTTTGCCCGCTCCGCAAACGCTTTGCGGTTCAACGGCTTTTTCTTCAGCGGCAAAATTCCCCGTTCGCGCAAGTCCTTCCGGATTTCTGCGCGTTCCTTTTTCTCTCTTGCCGTCATCGGCTTCGCCTTTTTCTTCTTTTCCATGCTTTCTCCCGTTTTGTGACACTTATGTTGATGATTCATTAGTTATCCCGCATTGCAAGCGCTTGAAAAATAAAAGCAAAGGAGAAATCATTATGGATTCTGCACTGTACTTTTGGAAAGAAAGCAATGTAAAACGAGCCTGTGAAGCGAAACTCACGCCGATAAGCGTTGATTTTGATGCAAAAACGGGCGTCTTTCCCGCTTCAAAAGGTTCTTCCACCACTTTCCGTGCTTTTGCGCCTCGCCGATTACTTTGACGTTTCCCTCGACTACCTCGTTGGTCGTTCCGATGATCCGGCACGGCATTGACTTTGGAGGTTTACCCAATGGATTCTCTTAATGCTCAATTCAAAAAGATTCGCCTCGAACGTGGTTTTACTCAAAAGCAAGTGGCAGATGGAATCGGTATCAGTGAAGTTGGACTTCAAAACTACGAAAATGGTAGACGAAAGCCCGCCTTTGATGTTCTCATCTCCCTTGCCGACTTCTACGATGTTTCCCTCGACTACCTCGTTGGTCGTTCCGATGATCCGGCACGACATTGACTTTGGAGGTCTTGTCATGTCGTTTTCAGATCGGATTATCCAGTTAAAGAATGAGCGAAAGCTGTTACAAAAAGACATCGCTTCGTCTATCGGTTTATCCCTTCGTGCGTATCAATATTATGAAAAGGGGCAAAAAGAGCCGACGCTTTCCGTGCTTTTGCGCCTCGCCGATTACTTTGACGTTTCCCTTGATTACTTGGTCGGACTGTCCGACACACCCGAACGACACTGAACCATCTTATTATCCGTTCCGAACAACTCCCTCAAGTTCTCTACCCCCAGCGTGTCCGCAATGCGGATAGCAACTACGACGCTTGGCATTTTCTGACCAGCTTCATAAAACTGATAGGCTCTCTCTGTAATCTTAGCAAGGCTCGCGACCTTAGCCTGCGTCAGCCCCAACGATTCACGCTTGGACTGTAATCTCGTATTTCTCATTGCCCCTCTCTTCCCGAATCCACACGTCCTTTAGTTCGTGCGCATAAACATATTAGCACGTTCTTTAGTTCGTGTCAACTCATTTTCGTAAATCTTGGAGGAATCTGTATGACAGAATTTAGCAAACACCTCAAGCAAATTAGGAAAGCAAGAGGGTTTACGCAAAAAGACGTTGCTGCCGCAATCGAAATCACAGAACGGAACTACCAGTGCTATGAATCCGGATCAAAGAAGCCGGGGTTTGACAGTCTCATCGCCCTCGCTGATTTCTATGACGTTTCCCTCGACTATCTCGTTGGCCGTTCCGATGATCCGGCACGGCATTGACTTTTGAGGTATTGCCCCATGAAATTAAATGAATCCCTTCGGCGCGTTCGCATCCAACGCAAAATCACTCAAACGCAAGCCGCACAAGCTGCCGGTGTTTCTCCAGCAATGTATCAGTTTTACGAATATGGGCGAAACGAGCCTACCGCTTCCGTTCTGGTTGTCCTTGCCGACTTCTACGACGTTTCCCTCGACTACCTCGTTGGTCGTTCCGATGATCCGGCACGGCATTGACTTTAATATTGCATTTAGGAAGTGTTGATGAATGAATCATTACAAAGAGGCTAGGAAAAGAAAGGGAATTTCTCAAGCAATGCTTAGCGCGCAAATCGGCGTTTCTCAAGGATCAATCAGCCAATGGGAGATCGGAAAGACCGAGCCGGATGTTCAAAACATCTTAAAACTCGCTGATTTGTACGGAGTTTCTACGGACTATCTTCTGGGACGAACGGATAATCCGCTTTCGGCTATTCCGGCTGATACGCCATACATGAAAGTAACACCCTTTGAAAAAACAATCGTTGAAACCTACCGAGATTTATCTACCGCCGAGCAAGTGATCGTTTGTCGCATCCTCGGCCTGATGCACCCTGCCGAATCGCGGATTAAAGCAAATCGAGCTTGATTTGGGAAAGTAACGGGTATTCCAACTTCGTGGTGGATAGGCGTCTTAGGACGCCCTCTCGCACCCGTTCTCCTTAAAACCGGAGGTGATACTGAATGTTTTCAAATCGTATAAAAGAGGCGCGAGAGCGGCAAAAAATGACGCAGAAGATGCTTGCCCTCAGACTTGGGATTGCACAAACGACTGTGAGCGGATGGGAAAACGGCTCAAAGAGACCATCGGTCGATACCATTGTACGAATATCGGACATTTTAGGCGTATCAACCGATTATTTGCTCGAAAAGACAGACAGTCCGTTTTCAATCGTCCAGAATGACG
>ERZ773145.542-NODE-542-length-37164-cov-35.497939_pt1 | contig 37164 bp, 40 predicted proteins | sample MGYA00580848_ERZ773145 | MGnify/ENA primary metagenome ERZ773145 (study PRJEB29015, sample SAMEA2737858) | human gut metagenome | biome: human gut; feature: human-associated habitat; material: faeces | place: China | collected 2012 ... | reverse complement strand
GACCTGCAACTTTTACAGAATATCATGTCTGTCAGCTTTTGTCAACAACTTTTTTCATTTTTTTAATTCTTATCTCCCGCCGCAGCAGGTGTTTTCTGCGCGGTTGAGTTTTATAATAGCACGTCATTTTCGGGATGTCAACACCCTTTTTTCGGTTTTTTTACACACTTTTTTCAGGCGGTTTGTGGTTTCTAACAAAAAGCAATAGATATTGTGGATTCTGTTTTTTCATCCTACAATATCTATTTGCTGATATTTTTATGTCATTTTAAATTTTTTATACATTTTAGAAAATTCCGGTAAATATCTGTACCAGAAGATTATGCTGATAGAGAAATGCGAGGAACTCATTTTCTCCGATATATGTCACCAGCCGCGTGCCCCATTCTGTGGCTGCCATAATATGTATCAGATAAAATGCCACCCAGACTATAAGAAATCCTTTCACACCGCCTGCCAACATTCCCATGAACCGGTTGATTCCTTTCAAAACCGGAAGCTTCACCACCAGATCCAGCACATTCAAAATAATATGAAGAACCAGATATACCACCACATATGTCACTATGCAGGCAATCAGGCTGATGATAAAATGCGTGATTTTTTCTGCCATTGCCTGATAAACTCCGCTATCTGCCAGTGCCTGATGGACCGCATCACTTCCCGCTTCTGCCGCTTTGTCCATAAGGGCATCCAGTTCTCCGCCACTGATACCATTTTCTTCTAACTGCTGTCTGGTCTCTTCGGACTTCTCCTGTGCTTCCCGGTCCAGCCGGTCCCGCGCATTTTTTTCCACATGCTCTAAGCATTTCTCCGTGATTCTCTCATCCAGTTCTGTGTTTTCTTCTATATAGGTTGTAATCTTTGGAGCTGCAACTGACACCACTGCAAGGGTGATAATCATTGCAAGCAGGGAGAATACTATTTTTATAAATCCACGGAAGTATCCCTCCAGGGCACATACTACCAGGACTCCAATCACACATATCAATAACCAATTCACTTCAGTCTTACCTTCTCTGTTGTTCCTTCCATGATAAATATATAACCATTCTGGCTGCCGTCTGAAATCACATCATACAGCGGTGTATCAAATGTATAGGAAAATTTCTTTACACCATATGTATTGTAAATCTGACACTCTGTGGCGTTCCGGATACAGATTTCTCCATTTCCAAGGAAGTCCACATTTTCATAATCCATGGTAAAATCCTTGCTCAATACATGTTTGCCACCGGTATTATAAATTTCCATATGGCGGCTTTCTTCTGTGCTTTCTGTATCGGATTCTGCCTGCACATCATTATTGTAAATGATGCCAATATAATTTTCACTGGTAAATACACTCTTTATTTCCTGGTTCAGCGCAATTTCATCATCCGGCTCCGGTTTCTGGGTACCTCTGAACAAAATAATTTTGGAATCGCCAAATGCCACCAGACGGTTGTTATCGGTAAATTCTATCTGTGGTATTATCACATCCGGATAGTCGAAGCTTCCTACCATATAATCAATCTCATTTTGTCCTACTGAGCCAAAATTGTAGAATTTGATTGTGCTGCATACTTCTCCATTATTGACCGTGAGCATGGACACTGCTAATTTCTTTCCATCATTGCAAAGGGAAATATCCAGCGGATAACCGCTTTTTTCTGTATAGAATGCGCCGGACACCAGATTTTTGCCATTTTGGTCATACATACGGATGTAATTCTCTCCGTCACTCTCCATCCATACTGCCACAACGCCCTGGTTGGCTACACTTATTCCGGAGATGTTCATCGGTGTCTCAATTTTGCCCTGCATTCCCACCTGATTCATGATATAGATTTCAGTTCCGCCCCTATCTGCCAATGCCACATAATCCTCACAGACATCTGCCATTGGTTCTTTCATCTCATAGGTCTGGTTCCAGTACACTTCATCATTGGCGTCGGTATAAATTGCCCCATCGTTACTATATTTGATAAAACCATTTCCATATGCAAGAAACTGGCTTCCAGCAGTGTCCTGACGTTCCACGCTTTTTTCTACCGTGTAACTATTATATTTCCGCAATTTCTGAAAAAAGAAAATCCCCAATGCTGCAACAGCTGCCAGTGCCAGCAACAACAATATGATTTTTATTATTTTCAAACGATGTTTCCGTATTTTGGTATTCAGTTCTTCTTCGTCTGTTTCGATGGTACGAAACTGTGTTTTATCTGTCATTTCTGTTTCTTAACTCCTGCTGTTCTCTTCACTCTTCTATTGATTATAGCCTATATTCCATGTTTCGGCATTATTTTTTTCTTATGGAAGTATTAATTTTTCGCCAACCTTTATATTATCGACATTTTCAATCCCATTTGCCGCACACAAATCTGCCACATGGGAAGCATCCTGATATATCTTTTTACTGATGGAAATCATGCTGTCTCCCGGCTGCACAATGTAATAGCCCTGCTGCAATATAATTTCCGCCTCGGACTGCGGCTGTGTACTTGCTGATGCTGCCTGGTCAGATGTATTATCCGGTGCTGCCGTGCTATCCTGTGCTGCCGTGCTGTCCGGTGCTGCCATGTTATCCGGTGCTGCCGTGTTGTCCGCAACCTGTAAGTTTTCTGCATTCTCTTTTTCTGTTGGTTCTACCTGTCCCGCAAGGTCCTCGATGACCAGCTTTGTCTGGGTTTCCGTATCCGGTGCAGGGTCTGTTCCTGATGAATCATTTTTCTGTTCCATGACACTGACCGCAGTTTCTAGTTTCTTCATTTTCTCATAATTATTGAACATGCTGATGCCTACAACTATGATTGCAATGACCACCAGAAGACCACTTCCATAAACCAATGAATGAAATGCCGGCAGTTGAAAATTCTTTTTGGGGCGGTTTAAGACCAGCTCCCGGTAGTTTTTTAATGCCTCATCCCGGACTTCCTCCGGTTTCACTTCCTGCGGTGTGTCTTTCCGCGATACTATCATATACTCCTGCATCGCCTGGTTGCGTTCATAATAGATATAATAGCCTTCTTTTTTATGAACGGCTCCATCTTCATATATGTATAACGTTTCTTCTTTTTCCAGGGAATCCGACAGCAGCAGAAGTCTATTGTTTCCACCAAAGAAATTTTTCATTATCCGTTCCAGTTCCGGTGTCAGGCAGGGTGCTGTCCCCTTCTCATCATAAAACCAGCCCAGCAGGGTGCTTCCGTCAAAATAGCGTTTAATTAAGGTGCATATTTCTGTCCGGATTTTCTCCTGAAAAACCGGAGCTGTCCCACAATATGCAATTTCCGGCAATTCAAATGCACCGTTTACATAAATGTTTGTATTTTTACCATACTGCTCAATTCTGCCCACCAGAATGCATACCCGCCGTTCATTCATTCCGAGAAATGCCGGATGCAGATAGGTGTATACATAATCTTCTATGAAAATGTGTTTTTCACCCTCTGGCGTCCCAATCTGGCGGAAATTTCGTGGAAACGTTGCCGTATCCTCCGCCTTCTCGTTCGTTCTTCTATTTTCTGTCACTATATTTCCTGTTGCGGTATTTCCTGCCGGTGCATTTCCTGTTGCTGAATTTTCTATTTCCTTCCGTTGTATAATCTCTATCACGTCTGCCGCCCCTTTCCTCTTGTCCTGGGACAACCATAACACAGAGGCGGCGGATTTTTTGCCATATCATGGGTGGCGAAAAATGAAGTTTCTGACAGGTTTTTACGAAAAAAGCTGCCACTTTTTCAGTGACAGCTTTCCTTTTTGTCTTTTTTAGTTTTCTTTTACAAAGGCTTTTACCTTTTTGTAGATACTTTCTGCATCCAGTCCGTATTTTGCAATCAGTTCCGGTGCCGGGCCCGACTCACCAAAGGTATCATTTACGCCAATGCGGAGCACTTTGGCCGGTGCTTTCTCGCAAAGGACTTCACATACAGCACTTCCAAGTCCACCGATGATGGAATGTTCTTCTACGGTTACGACTTTGCCTGTCTTAGCGGCTGATGCAACAACTAATTCTGCATCGATTGGCTTAATGGTATGGATGTTGATAATCTCTGCATCAATGCCATCTGCTGCCAACATTTTCTCTGCTGCTAATGTCTCGCTTACTTCCAGTCCGGTTGCAAAGATGGTAACATCTTTTCCTTCTTTTAAGACGATTCCTTTTCCGATTTCGAATTTGTAATCTTCGTTATCATTAAATACAGGAATTGCAAGTCTGCCAAATCGGAGGTAAACCGGTCCTACATGTTCATATGCCGCTTTTACTGCAGCTTTTGCTTCAATATCATCACTCGGATTGATCACTACCATTCCAGGAATTTCACGCATCAGTGCAAGGTCTTCTAAGCACTGGTGGGTTGCACCGTCTTCTCCTACAGAGATTCCTGCATGGGTTGCACCGATTTTTACATTCAGGTGTGGATATCCGATTGCGTTACGCACCTGCTCATAAGCACGTCCTGCTGCAAACATTGCAAAGGAGCTCATGAACGGAACTTTACCGCAGGTAGAAAGTCCTGCTGCGATTCCAGCCATATTTGCTTCTGCAATTCCACAGTCCAAGAAACGTTCCGGAAATGCTTTCTTGAAGATTTCCGTCTTGGTTGCACCTGCCAAATCGGCATCTAATACTACAAGGTCTGTGTGTTCCCTGCCCAGTTCTACTAAAGCATTACCGTAGCTTTCTCTTGTTGCAATCTTCTTTACTTCTGACATAATGCTTCACCTGCTTTCTTCAATTCTTCCATTGCCTGTTCGTACTGCTCGTCATTTGGAGCTTTTCCATGCCAGCCCACCTGATTTTCCATAAAGGAAACTCCTTTTCCTTTGGTGGTCTTTGCAATGATTGCAACCGGCATGCCTTTTACTTTCTTTGCTTCTGCAAAGGCATTACGGATTTCTTCCATATCATTTCCATTGATATTGATTACATGGAAATTGAATGCTTCAAATTTCTTATCAATCGGGTATGGAGAACATACTTCTTCTACCGTTCCATCTATCTGAAGGTTATTGTTATCTACGATTACAGTCAGGTTGTCTAAGTGATGTGCGCCTGCCCACATGGCAGCTTCCCAGATTTGTCCCTCCTGAATCTCACCATCACCACACATTGCATACACCCGGTAATCCTTATCATCCATCTTACCAGCCTGTGCCATTCCTACTGCGCAGGACAGTCCCTGTCCTAAGGAACCTGCAGACATATCAACACCCGGAATATGTTTCATATCCGGATGTCCCTGTAAATAAGAACCTGTATGACGCAGTGTCACAAGATCTTCTACCGGAAAATATCCTTTGTGTGCCAGTACAGAATATAATGCCGGAGCTACATGTCCTTTCGACAGCACAAATCTGTCGCGGTCTGCCATCTTCGGATTCTTCGGATCCACATTCATCTCTTCAAAATACAGATATGTCATAATATCTGCTGCGGAAAGTGATCCGCCTGGATGTCCGGATTTTGCACTGTGCAATGCCGTAACAATACTTTGTCTTACTTCATTTGCCTTTTTTTCCAACTCTGCATTCGTCATTTTACTTAACCTTTCTCATGAATAAGCTTGTTTGTATCCATTACAACTCCACACGTCCCTCTAACGCGCGAAGTAATGTTACCTCGTCAATGTATTCCAAATCCCCTCCCACAGGGACGCCGCTGGCAATTCTTGAGACCTTGATTCCGGTCGGTTTCACCAGCTTGCTGATATACATTGCTGTTGTCTCTCCCTCTAAACTTGAATTGGTGGCAATAATGACTTCTCTTACATCACCCTCCAGCCGATGTATCAGCTCCTTGAGCTTAATGTCATTCGGTCCGATTCCAAGCATCGGAGATATTGCCCCATGAAGTACATGATATACTCCTTCATATTTTCCAGTTTTCTCATAAGCTGCCAGATCCCTGGTGTCCTCTACTACCATGATTACGCTGTGATCCCGCTGGGGATTTTTGCATATCGGGCAGAGTTCATCATCGGTCAGGGTCAGGCACTCTTTGCAGTAGTGTATATTCTGTCTTGCATCTAATATGGAACGACTTAATTTTTCCACATTTTCTTCCGGCATATTCAAAATATGAAATGCCAGTCTCTGCGCCGACTTTGGTCCAATTCCCGGCAAGCCGGAAAGTTGTTCTATCAGACGGCTTATCTGACTGCTGTAATAGTCCATTCTGCTTCCTCTTCTCCTTCAGCTGATTAGAATGGGAATCCGCCGCCAAGTCCACCCATGCCGCCGGTAATCTTGGACATGGACTGCTGGGAATATTCTTCAATCTGGCGCAGTGCCTCATTGGTTGCTGCCATAATCATGTCTTCTAACATTTCTACATCATCCGGGTCAACTGCTTCCGGATCAATCTTTACTTTGGTTACTTCTTTCTTACCGGAGACTGTAACCTCAACTGCACCGCCACCTGCTGCGGCTGTTACTTCTTTCTCCTCTAACTCCTTGGATGCCTCTTCCATCTGGCGCTGCATCTTCTGTGCCTGTTTCATAAGGTTTCCCATATTTCCCGGCATTCCGCCCGGAAATCCTCCGCCTCTTTTTGCCATGTTTCCATTTCCTCCTGTATTTTATTCATCTTCAATGGTTATATCCATATTGATTATCTGTGACAAATCCACATAGGATTCTTCAAACGGACGATTCGACTGATTCTGCTGAATCTGAATCTCCACTTCTTTTTCTATATAATCAGAAATCACCTGTCGGATTTCATTTCTGTGGTCTTCCTCTTCCACGTAGCCTGCTGCAACCGGGTCATCCAATACAATCATCAGACGGTCATCCCCGCCAAGACTTAAATGTGCCGACTTAAGATAGGTGCGCACCACGCCGCTCATCTTCGGCAGAATAGAATTCCAGTTCTTTACAATCTGTTCCACATCTTCCGGGATTGCTTTTGGCATTGGCGGACGGCTGACCGGTGCTGCTGCCTCGGCCGGCTGTGTCGCGGTATTCACCGGTGCTGCCATGGGAATTCCCTGCTCCATCTTCTTTTCTAACTTTGCTAACCGGTCTGTAATGGAATCCATGTTGGTCTCCATTGCAGGTTTACATAATTTTATAATTGCAATTTCTATTAAAATTCGTTTCTGGGAAGAATATTTTACCTGATTGGACAGCTCGGAGAAAATCCGGATATACCGCATCAGCACATCTGCTTCTACCAACTGGGCTTCTTCTTTTAAAAGTGCCATGTTCTCAGAAGACATATCTAAGACTTCTTCCATATCGTCTGAGCCTTTTAACAAAAGCAGGTTTCTTAAATACCAGGTAAAGTCATTGACAAACTGTCCTAAATCTCTTCCCTCGATGACCAGCTCTTCCAACTGCGAAATGGCTCCTGCCACATCTTCTGCCAGCACTTTCCGCAGTAATTTAGAAAAGACTTCCGTATCTACTGCACCCAGCACCTCTAACACATGGTCATAGGTCAGCTTCTGTCCCAGATAAAAGGCGATGCACTGGTCTAAAAGGCTTAAGGCATCCCGCATGGATCCGTCTGCCGCTTTGGCAATATAGCGGATTGCCCGTTCCTCAACTTCCACATTTTCCTTTTCCATCAGTTCCATCAGGCGGTCTGATATGGTCTCAATGGAAATTCTCCGGAAATCATACCGCTGACATCTCGAAAGAATCGTAATCGGTATCTTATGGGCTTCCGTGGTTGCCAGTATAAAAATGACATAGGAAGGCGGCTCTTCCAGGGTCTTCAACAAAGCGTTAAAAGCTCCGATGGAGAGCATGTGCACCTCGTCTATGATATAAACTTTGTATTTTCCTTCTGTCGGGCGGTATGCTACCTCTTCCCGGATTTCACGGATATTATCTACACCGTTATTGGATGCCGCATCAATTTCGATAACATTCATGGAACTTCCTGCCGCAATTGCTTTACAGCTTGCACATTCTCCACAAGGGCTTCCATCTACGGGATGTTCGCAGTTAACTGCCTTGGCAAATATTTTTGCGATGGTTGTCTTACCGGTTCCTCTCGTTCCACAGAACAGATATGCATGGCCGATACGGTCTGCCTTTATCTGGTTCTTTAAGGTTGTTACTATATGCTCCTGTCCTTTGACATCCGCGAATTCCTGTGGGCGGAACTTACGGTAAAGTGCCATGTATGACATCTATTCCATCCTCGCTTCTCTTAATCTCCAAAGCTGATTCCAATGGTCTTTGCCTCTTTAATCATCTGGCAGCCCGGATCAACCGTCTTTAACTTGCCAGCCACATCCTTCAGTGGAACACGCTTTGTCTTATCATTAATCATCGCAATCATGTATCCGTAATCTTCATCAATGATTGCCTGGGCTGCTGCTGCACCAAGCCGTGTACAGAGTGCACGGTCATATGGGCATGGACTGCCACCGCGCTGGGTATGGCCCGGTACAGTTACACGTACTTCGGTGCCACTGCGTTTCTCAATCTGGTCTGCAATCTCATAGGATACAGACGGATATTTATAATTCTTTAACTTCTCTTTGTATTCTTTCTTGGAAAGTGCTGCATCTTCCTTGGAAATAGCACCCTCTGCTACCGCAAGAATGGTAAAGCCTTTTCCATCCCTGGTTCTCTTATCTATTGCTTCGATGACTTTATCAATATCATATGGGATTTCCGGCAGTAATATGATATCTGCTCCACTGGCAACACCTGCGTACAGGGTCAGCCAGCCCACTTTATGTCCCATGACTTCTACGATAAAGACACGATTATGGGATGCTGCTGTTGTGTGTATACAATCAATAGCTGCACATGCTACATTGATTGCACTATAGAAACCAAAGGTAATGTCTGTTCCATAGATATCATTGTCGATGGTCTTCGGCAGATGGATGACATTTAATCCTTCTTCCCGAAGGAGATTGGCAGTCTTCTGTGTTCCGTTTCCGCCAAGGATTACCAGACAATCCAGTTTCAGTTTATGATAGGTCTGCTTCATTGCTTCCACCTTATCCAGCCCGTTCTCATCCGGCACACGCATCAGTTTAAATGGCTGTCTGGAAGAACCCAAGATGGTTCCGCCCTTGGTAAGGATTCCCGAAAAATCCTTTGATGTAAGCAGACGGTAATCGCCATAAATCAATCCCTTGTAACCATTATAAAAACCGTAGATTTCCAACTCATCCACATTATGACTTAATCCTTTTACCACGCTGCGCATTGCTGCATTTAATGCCTGACAGTCTCCGCCGCTGGTCAACATACCTATTCTTTTCATTTGCTGCATCCCTTTCTTTGCTTATTGTTGTGCATACGCCCACACATCCAAAATATATTATAATATATTTTTTTTTAGGGTACAAGCTATAATGCCCGCTTAAGCAATTTATTTACAGGCAATTACTTTCAAGATATAATCCCATACTCTCTTTGTGGAAGAAATGCTTAATTTCTCCTCTGTGGTATGAATGGCAATCATATCCGGCCCGATGGAAACCGCATCCAGTCCGTCAATCTTACCTGCTAAAATGCCACACTCAAGTCCGGCATGAATGGCTTCTACGGTTGGCTCTTTTCCATACATTTCCTTGAAAATGCGGACCATATCATCCCGGAGTACAGAATCCCTGCGGTATTCCCACGCAGGATAATTACCGGTATTGGTGACTCTTCCACCAAACTCTTCTACCAGCGCAGCAATACGTTTCAAAAGATATTCTTTTGCGGTTCCCACTGCACTTCTTACGGCATACTGCAGAGTCAGCTTGTCTTTTTCCAAAGTAAGGACACCAAGGTTTAAAGAAGTTTCTACCAGTCCCTTGATGTCATCACTCATACGAAGAATTCCATTTGGAAGCAGGTTGATTAAAAGCACTGCTTTTCTTGCCGCAGCTTCTGTTAATACTTCCTTCTCACAGTTTTCTTCTACTGCTACGGATATCTGAATATCCGGATCACTGGTGGAAAATTCATGGGTGATTTTCTCTGCAATTTCCTCTATTTTATGGACAAGCTGTGTGGCATCTTCCTGTACCATAAGCTCTGCTGCACTTTCTCTTGGAATGGCATTCTGCTTATTTCCGCCGGATAATGCTGCTATCTGATAATGATATTCATCTTTTAATTCCAAAAGAATTCTTCCCAGTAAAATGTTGGAGTTGGCTCTTCCTTTGTCAATTTCCACGCCGGAATGTCCGCCCTTTAAGCCTGCCACATGAATAGAAACAAGATTTCCTGCGCTCTTTTCCCATTCCGCCGGAAGCTCACATACGGTGCTGCATCCACCGGCACAGCTTACCAGCATGATTCCTTCATTTTCAGAATCCAGGTTCAGAAGCTTCTTTGCTTTCAAGTGGGAAACATCCAGTGCTACGGCACCTTCCATGCCAACCTCTTCGGACACGGTACAGATAAATTCGATACGCGGATGCGCAATACTGTCAGAGTCTAAGATTGCCAGTGCGTATGCAACTGCAATTCCATCGTCGCCGCCAAGGGTTGTTCCTTTTGCACTGATATAATCTCCGTTTACTTCCAGTGTCAGTCCGTCATTTTCAAAATCAATGGTGCTGCCCGGTTCTTTCTCGCACACCATGTCCATATGTCCCTGAATCATCAGTGGTGCAACGTCTTCATAGCCCGGTGCTGCCTCTTTGATGATAATGACATTTTTTACTTCATCCTGATAATATTCTAAGTTCCGTTCCTTTGCGAAGTTTACCAGATAATTGCTGATTTTCTCCTCTTTATAGGATGGACGGGGAATATTGCTGATTTCTTCAAAATAATGAAATACCTCTTTTGGTTCTAAGCCTGCTAATGCGCTCATTATGATTCCTTCTTTCTTAATTTATTCTCATATACGATAAAATGGTTGTTATGCAAAATCTTGATATACTGGGACAGTCTCTCGTAAAGAGGTTCTGCCTTGTCACCGAATCTTTCTTTTACCAGTGTACCAATCTCATAGATGGTTTTCTTTCCATCCATCTGCTCCCACACGAAGCTGCCGAATTCATCCAGCTCGATATAGCTGTATTTCGGTTTCTTAAATAACACCTGTGCGATTTTGTTAAACACACCTTTGTTATGCATTTTTATTTCTATTTTGCCATCTTTGTTCTTATTACATTCAAATAATGTATTCGGACGTGGGATATAATCTAAATAATTGTCTTTTTTCTTTGCCATATTGCCTCCTGTTATCTTCGCTAGCAGTATAAAACATCTGCCGCCTTTTCGCAAGACGGCAGATGTAAGAACTACTTTATTCTGTTTTTAATTTTCTTTTTTCTTCTTTCCACGGATGAAAAGGATTAAAGTTACGGCAAGTAATGCAAAGAATACCAGTCCGCCAATGTTTCCTAAACTGAAACCGAATATTGCAGATAAGTTAAATGCATCTGCAAAGGTCTCTCCCTTGAATGGAATGACTGCGCAGACTGCAAGGAGTATTCCTACCAGACCCTCTCCAGCAATCAGACCGGATGAATAAAGCACTCCATTTTCCACTTTGCGTTTCTTCTCTTCTTCAGATTCACCCTTCTTCTTATCGAAGTATAAGCGGATTAATCCACCAACAATCATCGGTGTGCTTAAGTAAATCGGAAGGTAAAGACCTACTGCAAATGGCAATACCGGAATTCCAAGGATTTCTACTACTACTGCAATACCAACACCTGCAAATACCAGTACCCAAGGAAGGTTTCCGCCCATAACTCCTTCTACTACCATCTTCATCAAGGTTGCCTGCGGTGCAGGGATTGATGAGGAACCATAGCTCCATGCTGCATTTAACAGATATAATACTCCACCGATTGCAATAGCAGATGCTGCTACACCGATGATTTCACCAACCTGCTGTTTCCAAGGTGTTGCTCCTACCAGATAACCGGTTTTTAAATCCTGGGATGTATCTCCGGCGATTGCTGCGATGATACAGATGACAGAACCGATTGCAATAGAAGCTACCATTCCAGGCATTCCGATGGTTCCGGTTGCTTTTAAAATCATAGTTGTGATAAGCAGTGTTGCAATTGCCATTCCGGATACCGGGTTATTAGAACTTCCTACGATACCAACCATTCTGGATGATACGGTTGCAAAGAAGAATCCAAAGATTACGATAATAATTGCTCCAAGAAGGCTTACCGGAACTGCCGGAACCAGCCACATGATAATAGCCATGATTCCAATCGTAAGAATTACGATATTTATTGGAATATCTTTATTGAGACGGCTGTTGTCGCCATTTCCTTTGCTTCCGTAGCTCTTTAATGCCTGACGGAAGGTCTTTGCGATAAGTGGCAGATTCTTTACCAGGCTGATGATTCCGCCTGCTGCAACTGCTCCTGCTCCAATGTAACGGATATAGTTTGACCAGATTCCTGATGCGCCAAGTTCAGATACCGGAACGCTTGCCGGGAAAATGGTAAGGTCTGCACCAAAGAGTGCGATTAACGGCATCAGTACGAACCAGCCGATTACTCCACCCGCAAAAATGTAGGAAGATACTCTGGCTCCACAGATATAACCAACTCCAAGAAGTGCCGGAAGTACATCCATTCCGACTCCGGAACCCTTGTAAGATTTGATTTCATAAGTCACTTCACTCGGGAATACTTTCAAACCATCTGTGATGAATTTGTATGCTGCTGCAATTCCCAGACCGGCAAATACGGTACTTGCTTTTGCTCCGCCTTCTTCTCCGGCTACCAGCACTTCTGCACATGCTTTTCCTTCCGGATAAGGAAGCTTTCCATGCTCCTGTACGATTAACGCACTACGAAGTGGAATCATAAACATAACTCCGATAACACCACCGATTAATGCAATCAATGCGATTTCCACTAAAGATGGCATGCTTGTGCCACCTTCCTCTGCCCACATGAACAGAGCCGGAAGTGTAAAGATTGCTCCTGCTGCAAGAGACTCTCCGGCAGAACCGATGGTCTGTACCATGTTATTCTCCAGAATGGAGTCCCTTCTTAAAACTACGCGGATAATTCCCATGGAAATTACCGCTGCCGGTATGGATGCCGACACTGTCATTCCTACTCTAAGTCCTAAGTATGCATTTGCTCCACCGAAAACTACGGCCAGCAGGATACCCAGAATAATAGAGACTGGCGTAAGTTCTGGCAAAACTTTGTCTGCCGGAATATACGGTTTGAACTCTTTTTCATTATTCATTTGTCTAATCCTCCTAGTTATGGTCACTATAACCAATATAAATAATATTATACGGGCATTTGCCGGGTCTGTCAATGAAATCTGCTTGCATCCTGCAGGAAAATATTGTATGATATATATGTTATTGTGCAAAACACTTTATCACACGAATCCAACAAAGTGTATGCACTCTTTTTTATCTGGAGATGTATCGAAGTGGTCATAACGGGGCGCACTCGAAATGCGTTAGCCCTCCGGGGCACGCGGGTTCGAATCCCGCCATCTCCGTTTCATAAAAAGTGCCGGTGGAATCTTCTACCGGCACTTTTTATACGCTCCGGCACCTGTGTCCGGTATTATTTTTACTCTGGCAGATCCGGTATCAGTTCCACATAAATCTGATCGAAGTATTTCTTTAATTCCTCCCGGATTCCATTTCTGATTCTGGTGAGGGACTGCATTGTAATAATATCATTGGGACTGTCTATGTATATTTCCACCCAGGTTTTTCGTCCGGTCTGGATTACATCCAAAAATTCTATCGTATAAGAGCAGGTCTGCATATACTGTTCTGCAATGGAACGTATCTGATCCATAACTTCCTGCTCCGGTGCAAAGAGCACCAGCTCCCTGAGTCCATGCAATATCATTTTCACCGGTTCTACAATTAAGATTAATGCCATCACAATTGCCACTACCGGGTCTATGTACGGTGTCAGCCATTCGTACGGTGTCTTCTGCAGCAGGAACTGTCCGAAGAATGCGGCGGATACGCCAAAACTGCTGACTACATCCAGTTTCCAGTTATACATTTCCGCTTTTACCACTACGGATGCATACCGTTTACTGAAATAATGAAGCAGGAAATAAATGACAAGGCAGCCGGCAAATACACCAAACTCAAAGCCTGCAAGCTGGCTGGCATTTACCATATGTCCACCATGCAGAATGCTTTGCACACTGTCAATTAAAAGCTGGATGGTAACTACTAAAAGCACACTGTACTTGATTACCAGAAATAACGATTCTACCTGGGAAAATCCATATGGTCTGCGTTCCGTTACCGGCCGGTACAACAGTGGCACCAGCACCAGAAACGGTCCTATCATTATTAAATCTGTCACATCAAATACGCAGTCCATCAGTATTGCATGGGAATGACTGATATATGCCATAACTCCTTCTGCTACTACAAAGAGTACGCTTCCAATAAAGGACAGGTTTATCATTCTTTTTTCCAGTTTCATTTTACTGGCTGCATTCATTTCCTTAATTACCGGTAAATCTTCATTGGCTGTACGGACTATTTTTCGTTCCAGCATTTTCTTTCCTCCCATTCCTGGCTGTTCAAAAGCACATCAGATATATATTCTCTTTAAAAAATCACATCAAAAATCGTCCCGCCAGACGGACTGGCCTTAACTGTTATACTGCCATCATGCACTCTCACAATTTCATGAACCAAAGCAAGTCCCAGACCTACGCCCCCCAGTTTCCTGCTTCTGGATTTATCCACACGAAAGAATGGTTCAAACACGCGCTCCCTTAGTTCCTCCGGGATTCCGCTTCCCGTATCCTCTACTGACAGATAAACATGCTTTTCCTTCTGATACGCAGTAACTGTAACCTGTCCACCTGAATAATTATATTTTATTGCATTTTCAACAAGATTATATACCAGCCTGTAAATAAGAATATCACTTCCGACCATTGTTGTGTTCTTGCATTTTCCAGCAAGCTTTATATTTTTTTCCTGTGCAAGAGGTTCCAAATCTGCCAGCACTTCATCAATGAGAGCGTCAACTGCAATTTTCTCATCTCTCCCCACCGTCTGAAGTTCGCTCATGTCAAGAAGTGTCTTTACCATCCTGCTGAGCCTGTCATTCTGTTCCGTAACCATCTTTATCGTCTGTAAAGTATCCGTATCATTGCCCGGATGTCTGGTGGAATTATATAAATCAAGCTGTACCTGCATTAAAGACAGCGGGGTTCGAAGCTCATGTGCTGCATTTGCGGTAAATTGTCTTTGTATCTCAAAGGCATCCGAAAGGCGTTCAAGCATTTTGTTATATGAAGCACTAAGCTGGTTCAGTTCTTTCACCTGATTCTCTTCTATCCGTGAATCTGCCAGATTCTGTGCCTGTACTTCTTCGATTTTATCCGAAAACTCTCTAATCGGTCTGAGGGCACGCCCACTTATGAAATATGTAGCCACTCCACCAAGAAGTGCCAATAAAGTTGAAATTATCAGGCTGCTTTTTTTGTAATCCGTCTTATTGTTGTATACCTGGACCGAAAAATCATTTGCAAATTCGTCCCACTTGTCTTCCGGAATACTGATATATATTTCGTCTGATTCATTTCCATTCCCATCTCCCTGTGCATCAACAGTCTCCTGCAGGGAATCCATATAATACACACCGTTTTTATAGACCAGCATAGTCAGGCATCCACATATAACCGCAATATATAATGTAATGATACAGGTAAGCCTCCACTGCAGCGACATTCTTCTCATTTATCGGACTCCTCTCGTATTTTATACCCCTCTCCCACCTTGTTCAAAACCGGATCATATCCAAGCACGGACTTCAGTTTTCTTCTGAGTGACGACATATGCACTCTGATGGAGCCGCTAAAGCTATCCACGGATGCATCCCAGACATGCTCTATCAGTTCCTCCTGGCTGACTGGTCTGCCAAGATTAAGTAGAAGATATTCCAGTATACCATTTTCTTTTCTTGTCAGGGGCACCATTTTTCCTTTTGCATATGCCTCGCGTCTTATTGTATTGAACTTAATTTCACCGCTTTCCAGGCATATATCCTTCTGCACAAATTTTCTTCTTGTCAGGCTTCTGATACGTGCCTCAAGTTCCTGCAAATGAAACGGTTTTTCCATATAATCGTTTGCACCTGCATCCAGTCCCTCAACCTTATCGGCAATCTGTCCTCTTGCAGATAATATCAGGACCTTCGTCTCCTCATTTTTCTGTCTAAGTTCCCTTAAAATGTCCATTCCATCCATACCCGGCAGATTCAGATCCAGAACAATCAAATCATAATCCTCCGCCAGAATGCATTCCAGTGCCTCTTCCCCGTCATAGCAGGTATCCACCTCGTAACCGGCATCATACAGACTTTTTGCAATTGTGTCGCATATTTGTTTCTCATCTTCAACTATTAATAATCTCAAGAGCTTTCACCTGTTTCTTAACAAAAATTTTACAACTGCTATTGTATAATACCCAGGTCAGCAGGTCAATAAATTCAACAAATGAAAGGAGCAAGAATATCTTGAAGTGTCAAAAAATATCTCAAATTGCCTTGCTTATCACCGGTATCACTATGGTCAGCTATGGTGCAATCAGAGGTGAAGCAGCTGCCGTACTTGGCAAAGCGATAAAATTATGTCTGGAGTGTGTCGGAATTGGATAAGAATAAAAAAATAATATCAAAAAGAGCTGCCGGAATACGCGGATGGATACAGGCAGCTGCCACGCTGCTTACTAATATTCATATTCCCAATTTATTCAAGGGTAAAATATATCAGGGCAGTGCCAAAACGGTATGTGTACCCGGATTAAACTGTTATTCCTGTCCTGCAGCATCCGGAGCCTGTCCCATCGGAGCTTTTCAGGCGGTTGTCGGTTCATCCCGATTTAAATTTTCATACTACATAACAGGATTTTTTATTTTACTCGGTGTGACTCTTGGACGATTTATATGTGGTTTTTTGTGTCCGTTTGGATGGTTTCAGGATTTAATCCATAAAATTCCCGGGAAAAAATTTTCTACAGCCCGGCTGAAGCCACTAAGATACCTGAAATATCTTATCCTTATTGTTTTCGTTATACTTCTGCCAATGTTTGTAACGAACTCTATTGGAATGGGGGATCCGTTCTTCTGCAAATACATTTGTCCTCAAGGTGTTCTGGAAGGGGCTATACCTCTTTCACTTGGAAATGCTGCCATACGATCTGCACTGGGAAAGCTTTTTTCTTTTAAATGCCTTATTTTAATTACAGTTGTTGTGTTAAGTATTTTGTTTTACAGACCTTTCTGCAAATGGATTTGTCCTCTCGGGGCAATCTACTCACTGTTTAACAAGGTCAGCTTTCTTAAAATTAAGGTTGAAAACAGTAAATGTGTCGGATGCGGTCAGTGTTCCAATGCCTGTAAAATGGATGTTGATGTGCTCAAGACCCCGGATCATCCAGAATGCATACGATGCGGAGCATGTATAAAAGCCTGCCCTAAAGATGCCATCCACTATCAGTTTATGGGCATGCCATGTGAAAAAAGAGCATCCGCAGACCACAATATTCAAAAAAGTAACCATTAATTTTATTACCAATTATTCAAAGGAGAAATTATTCATGAAAACAAAAAGAACCGTTATTTCTATTTTTACCCTCTGTACAGCATTATTGTTTACAGCCTGCAGCGGAAAAGGAACTTCAAACACAGAAGCTTCCCGCAATACCCAGACCGAAGCCGGCTCTGAAGTTTCCGGCAGTTCCAACACTACGCTGGATGATTTATATCAGCAGGAGAATCAGCTCTTTGCTGATCATGAAGATGCATGGAACAAAGCATTTGGCATGATGAATAAAAGTACTGCTGATCCAAGCGGAAATTACGCCGACTATCTGGCTGCCACCGTCGAATCAAATAAAGACTCATTTACAGAAGATGAATTAAAAACTCTTACAGATGATATTGAAACGATTCGAAAAATCGAGGAACAGATAGCAGCAATCGAAAAGGACAATACAGCATCTGACAATGCCTCCCAGAAGGATAATTCTGACGATACCTCTCCTTTCAGGAATTTCTCCGGTCAGGATTATGATGGTAATTCTGTTGACGAAAGCCTGTTTTCCGGAAATGCAGTAACTGTCGTTAATTTCTGGTTTACCGGCTGTAAGCCTTGTGTTGCCGAGCTGTCAAAACTTAATGAATTAAATGATACAATCAAATCCATGGGAGGAGAGGTAATTGGAATCAATACAGAAACCTTTGATGGAAACGAAGATGCCATCAAAGAAGCTGCAGCTGTTCTGGAAAGCCAGGGGGCAGCATACCGCAATCTTTCTATTGACTCTGCTTCTGATGCAGGTAAATATGCCTCTGATATTATGGCATTCCCTACCACAATTTTAGTCGATAGAAATGGTAATATTGTGGGCGATCCGATGCTCGGTGGAATTGATAATCAGGACAACTATGATACCCTGATGAAACAGATTCAATCTGTAATTGATGCTGACGGTGCCAATAAATAAAACGCCCCTGTGGCTGCAGTTCCATTGCAGTCATTCTGGTTATATGATATCCGCCGCCCATCGTCCTTTTCCGAACGATGAGGCGGCGGTTTTTTGCCAATTACATCTATCTGATTTTTACTCCGGTTCAACATAAGTTGTAAAATATTTACTTTTTTAAATATTTTTCTTTAATGTTCCGAGATATTCTCCATTACAATAAACAAAGGGACCTGCTTCACCCTCTTCTCCAAAATATTCCGGTCTTAGTGACATAATATCGAGCAATTCATCCATATTATGCACCTTTGTTGCCTGATACGGCTGTTCAAAAGCGATCTTTTCTATAAACAAATAATAGTCACTGTACTTTATCAGAACACCGGTATGCCCCACAAAAACAACATCCGAGTATGGGTCATATATTACTATGCTAAGAAGAGAGAGCCTGTCACTATCCACTTGAAATCCATAATGTTTCCAGCTATCGGAAAATGTATTTTCCGGACGGCTGCCATCTGTTACATTTTTTTCTCCATAGAGTGTGGTGAACATATTTTTATTCTCTTTTATGCTTTCATACCTGTCCACATTATCTATTGCTTCTGTATCAAACATTAAGTAGGTACCCTCATAGCTGCCTTCTGTCGATTCTGCGCGGAGCACACCATCCAGCAGAAGAAACGCTGTCATTCTGCAATCAGCATCCGAATAATCATGGTTCTGTTCCCAGCCATCCATACATTTTCCAATATCTGCTTTCATTTTTCCAGGATCTGACCAGCCATCCTCCAGTCCGGCATTTTTTCCGGCAGTATCCGCGAAATCAGTCGTCCATTCCCGAAATGTATCTACATGGGAAGCTCCTGCTGATTCCAGTTCTTCACAAATCCCGGCAATGGAGTCTTTTCCTCCCATATATGTTGCAGCCGGCAGCTCCTGATTCTGTGATGCTTCTGTACAGGCACACAGCAGCATGGACAGGAATACCATTGCTGCTGACAATCTCATTGTTATTTTGATTTTATTTTGCCTTTTCAACAGATAATACCTCTCCCTCAAACGGATCTACCTCAGAAATTGTTCCTGTATATTTTACCGTTACAGTATCTCCATTGCTGACATTTTCCAATCCCTCCGGTTTTTCTTCAAAAGTAAAACTATATGGCGTATCATTCTCATCTGTCACAACAAACATAAAATCCTTTATCTCATCAATGGTTCCTGTTAATTCTTTTTCTTCTGCTGTTCCTTCTTCTTTTCCCTCTTCGCTGCTATTTGTGATTGCATTATCCTGCTTCACCTCTGTCTGGCCACATCCTCCAAATAATCCAGCCCAAAATACCATTCCCATTACAATTGCGATTAATTTTTTCTTCATCATCCTATACCTCTTTCTTTTTTATCATGTTTTACAGTCTCTAAAATGCATCTCTGTAATGCCGCTTTGTAGAATTCCAGTCCACCATCAGTACATAGAACACTCTGCCGTATCGTCCATTTTCCACAATTCTGCCATGGTCAAGCACCCTCATTGAGGTTCCATCTGCTTTTTTCAGATGGAAGTGTACATAATCATTGGAATGTCCTTCTCCTATCTGCTGCCAGATACTTTCTTCAACCTGCTCCCTTTCTTCTTCTTCAATCAGGTTACGGAAGCTTCCTTTTGTATACTCCTGCAGTTCTGCCATGTTCCTGCATCCGGTGAGACGGATCATCTCATGGTTCGCAAAAAGAATTTCATCATTTTCTTTATCTGCTTTATAAATAATAAATGCTCCCGGAAGATTTTCCGAAACATCCTTCAATGCAAATCCAAGCTGCTTTCTGATTTCAAGTCCAATTCCTTCCCGGTACTGAAGACAGCCATTTTTCCCGTCAAGCTTTACTTCATAAAGTGCTGCATCTGCACAGCGCATCAACCGTGAATAGTTTTTTCCCTGTAACGGATACTCTGCATATCCCAGGGAAATAGTATATGTCACTTTTTCACCTTCATACCAGAAAGAACGCTTCTTTTTTGTAAACTGTTCCAGTTTCTCCCTTACTTCTTCACCGGTGCAATTATCTAAGAAAATGCAGAATTCATCCCCTCCTTTCCGTCCAAGCACAGCATGTTCCGGGAACGATTTCCGCATGCTTTCTGCTAATATCTGTAATGCCCTGTCTCCGGATTCATGTCCATACATGTCATTAATAAATTTGAAATCATCAATGTCAAACTGCGCTGCCACGCAAGAAGTTTCCGGATACTTTTTCAAATACTGTCTTACCTGCTCCTCAAATCCATGCCTGTTATTGATTCTGGTCAATACATCGGTTACAGCCAGCTTTTTAAATCTATTTTTATGCTCATCCAAAGCCAGAATCATAGAGACAAGTCCCGTCAGCAGCAGAACAATCAACAGTCCGCCAGCCAGCAGTCCATAAAAGTGCTCATAATTCGACCAGCCTGCCTTTGGCATGATTTCCAGTTTCCACTGACTTCCAACTGCTTCAAATTCATAAGCAACCGGATCCGTCAGAATTGCTCCTGAGCTACATACTTCTTCATATGTTGTATCCCATGGGGAAACGGTCTTTGATAACGTATAATCATAGTCAAAATCCGAAAGTGCTTTTAATGAATCAAAAAAAACATCCGGTACACGGATAATTACAATGGTAAATCCCCAGAATTCTTCTTCTCCGTTTTCATTTTTCAGGTATATCGGATTTCGTACTGCCATTCCATATCCACCCTGCTCTAATTGAAACGGTCCCTGCATAATTTCAATATGGTTATCTCTGGCATAACGGGAAATTTCTCCCCTGTCTGCATCATTGAACAAGTCGATTTTTCCGGCTTCATTGCCCTCTTCCGGATATACCTCTGTTACTACACCATCCGGTGCAAGCTGGATACTCTGGGCGGAACCCATCATCATATCCTCTGCCACCTCTGAAAATTTATTAATCCTGCCATTTTCACTGACCAGAAGCTGCTTTAAAGCTTTTGTAACTCCAACTTCCTGTATAATATCAGACTTTATCCGCTCAGAATATACCATTGCATTCAGATTCGCCATTTTTCTGCTATTGTTTTGCTGTATATTTCCTACTCCATATAATACAGCTCCCAAAGCAGTCATCCCAAGCAGTAATACCATGACTGGCAATATTATTTTTCTCTTTTGTATCCGCATTTTCTGTCCTCACAACTACCCGAAAATCTTATTTCTCTTTTCATTCTGCTTCCTGTTATCAGGTATGCACTGAGTATAAACCCAAAACTCGGAACGCACAATATCAAAACAGCCGGAAGTGTTGCATCTTCGCTATGCCAGAAAGCTTCCACGAACCAATAAAAACACCTGGTCAGCGGATATGCCAGCAGAAGGTCGATACTTCCTGACACCAAAAGACATTTTCCATATAGTTTCTGTGCCCTGTACCAGTGCTCCTCTGATTGCTCTGCTTTCTTTCCCCGGTAGGTAGGATATCTTTCTCTCTGCCATTCCTCCCACCTCAAGGGCATATAAAATGCAATACTTCCAGCTACTAGTATTATGCTGCTTAATATAATTGGTAAGATTAATATTGCATATTTTTCCACCGGACTTCTCCTTGTATCTGCGTCTTACTGAAATGCCACCACTTCGTAGCCTGCTGCCTGCGCTGCATCAATAAATCTTCCAAGTATGGCTGTATTGGTGGCAGACTCCGCATGTAAAAGATAAATTGCTCCCGGATGCATCCGGTCTTTTAATTTCTGTAACGCTTCTGACTCGCCTGGCTGGTTATTGACATCATAGTCCTTGTATGCAAAGCTCCAGAACACGCTCTTGTAGTTGCAGTTATTGACCACTGCTAAGGACTGGTCACTGAATTTACCCGCCGGGAACCGGAACAGGTGCATATCATAGCCAAAATTATCCTTAATATACTGGTGGTTCTCCATGACTTCATTTTTCTGCTGCTCCAAACTCTGGGATGGAAGGCCCTCGGACGGATGGGTCACGCTGTGATTACCAATCTCATGTCCCTCGTCAATCATCCGCTGTACCAGCTCTGGCTGTGCCTTGGCATATGGCTCTGTCACAAAAAAGGTTGCCTTTACGCCCTTTTCCTTTAAAGTATCTAAGATTTGCGGTGTACAGCCATATTCGTAGCCTTCATCAAAGGTCAGATAAATCTTCTTTTCATCTGCTCCGATAAAATTCGCCTGATAGTCTCCGTATTTTTCCTGATAAGAAACAGCTCCAATCGGCCGGTTCTCTTCATCAAAATTCACGCCCTGCCCCCAGTTCTGACAGGTTCCATCCAAAGCTTCCACATTGGCAATCTGCTGGTTGGTAATAACTTCTCCTACGTTTTTCGTATCTTCTGTGGCGGTACTGTCTTCTGTGCTGCCGGAGGTTCCATCTGTGTCTGTATCACCTGTTGTAGTATCTCCGATGGACGTATCTGCTTCTGTATTTCCACCTGTTCCGTCACCATGGTAAGTCTTATAAGTAGCAATAATGGCATCTCCAATAGCCGCCGCATATGCTTCCTTATTATCATCAAAAAGCTGATTGTCTTTGGCATTATTCATAAATCCCATTTCAACGATACAGGACGGCATATGGGAATGGCTGTTTACATAATAGTCCTTTGAACTGCTCTTCTGGGTTCCCTTTTTCACATCACGGTCGCGTTGTACACCAACTCCGGCTAATCCCTGCTGGATATTTCCGGCAAGTCCCATGGTCTCTTCGTTGGCTCCACTGTATACCCATGTCTCTACTCCATATCCTTCTCCGGTATTCCGGTGCAGGGATACATAATAATCTGCTTCCGCTTCATTTGCTATATCACATCTCTCTGACAGTTTTAAGAAGGTATCATCACTTCGCGTCATGATGACATTCACATCTTTTTCCTGCAAATAACTCTGTACTGCAAGTGCCAGGGCAAGAGTATCATCTTTCTCATAGCGGTTCTTATAGTCAGAACCATTGTCCTTTCCGCCGTGTCCCGCATCAATGCACACTGTCAGCCCCTTCTTATCCGGTTCCTTTTCCTCTTTATCTCCGGACAGCTTTTCCAGTATACTGATGGTATAGTCTCCATTCCCATCTATTATAGGAAGATGTTTTTCCAAAATACCGGTCAGAAGGTTTACGATTCCCAGCACTAACAGCAATACCAGTACACAAAAAGCTGCTGAAATTGCATTTCTTATTCTCCTTAATTTCTTTCTTCGTTCTCTTTCTCTTCTTGTAGACAATGTTTTTCTCCGTTGTTTCTTATGTTTTCCGTAATTGCTTACAATCTATTTTCATTGTAAAGCAGCCCCTGCGGTGGGTCAATTTAAGATTTCTTAAATTTTTTCATAAACTGGTTTAATCCTGTTTTAATCTGTGTTAAATTATGATTTAATCGTATTTGATATGGTAATGTGTTAGCTTGTTATAATTTCTATTTAAGATGTATTTACCACTGCACATTTCCATTGAGCGGCTATTTTGTCTATTTTATAGCATTTTCATTTTTCCGATTATATAATCAGACTAAACAATATAGAAATTGCCTTTTAAGGAGGGATACCATGCGTATTTATAAAGCAAAGGATTATAATGAAGTATCAGGCCCTGTTTGGTCCAATCACTCCGACTGTTCCTGCTTCTATCCTGCAGTTACATAACAACGTATCCATCGTTGCTGATGAAGCAGCTCTTTCACTGATTATTAAAAATAAACTGATTTAAGGGGGTATTCGAATGATTATCCGAAACGGTCTTGTATGGGGTGATGACTTCGCTTTCCACGAAAAAGACTTATATATCGATGATGTTACACATACAATCGTAGACAAACCGGTTTCCGAAAACGAGGAAATTCTGGATGCAAAAGGCAATTATGTGATTCCGGGACTGGTTGATGTGCATATCCATGGTGCAAAGGGTCATGATTTCTGTGACGCAAATACAGACGGACTTTCCGATATTACAGCTTACCTGCATTCCTGCGGCGTTACATCCTTCTGTGCAACATCCATGACTTTACCTGAAAACCAGCTTATGGAAATATTCGAAACTGTTTCCGGTGTACCGGATGACGGAAAGCATGCCTATGTAGCCGGTATCCATATGGAAGGACCTTTCCTTTCCCCGGCAAAGAATGGTGCCCAGAAAGAAAGTTACCTCTGCAACCCTAGTATAGACGTATTTCGCCGCTTGTCAGAAGTATTCAGTGGCAAAATAAGGTTAATTACCATCGCTCCGGAACTTCCGGGAGCAGACAAATTTATCGAAAAAATCCATGATGAAGTTGCTATTTCTCTTGGACACTCTACTACTTCTTATGAAATTGCCTCAAAGGCCTTCGCAGCGTTTTCCGCATGTTTGGAGATGACCGCGTCATCTTAATCAGCGATGCCATGCGTGCAACCCTGCTAAGAGCATTGGAATGGAGAAAACCATCGGCAGCCTGACCCCGGGTGCAAGGGCTGATGTACTGCTGTTGAATAAGAAATATGAATTAGAATGCGTATTATAATTATTTAATCAGCTTTTAATTATTTGGTCTCCCCTTTCTTTTTACTGGACTTTGTGTCTTTTCAAAGTCCAAGAGAGCCCTTTGGTTCTCGCAATAAATCAAGAAAAGCCTCCGTCCCAGGACGGAGGCTTTTCACTTACTTACGAAAGAATCTTGCAAAGCATGTTTCCCGATTCATCTGATTCTTAGTCTAATATCATCTGCACGCAGCCGTACATTCCGGCATCATTTCCAAGGGATGCCAATGCAAACTTGGTGTCCTTGCAGGATGCAAATGCATGCTCTTTGAAATGTTTTGCTACGGTATCAATTAAAATATCTCCTGCCCTGGATACGCCGCCACCGATTACGAATACCTGTGGATTAACGACACAGGCAATATTAGATAACGCCATACCAAGTGTCTCGCCTAAGATTTCTACCGCCTCTAATGCCAGAGCATCTCCTTTTTTTGCCTCATCAAAGATATCCTTTGCTGTCAGCGGTTCAAATCCGCGTAAGGAAGACTCATCATCTTTCTCTGCCAGAAGTTTCTTCGCCATGCGGACGATTCCGGTAGCTGATGCGTACTGCTCTAAGCAGCCATGTCTGCCACATCCGCAGGTATCTGTTTCCTCTGTATTAACGGTAATATGTCCAATTTCGCCGCCCGCTCCGTTTGCGCCCGGAATAATTTTGCCATTTTGAATGATTCCGCCGCCAACACCGGTTCCAAGCGTAACCATAACGACTCCGGTGTAACCTTTTCCACCGCCCTGCCACATCTCGCCAAGGGCTGCTACATTCGCATCATTTCCTACTTTAACCGGAAGACCTGTCTTACTGCTTAATTCATCGGCAACCTGAACCTGTCCCCATCCGAGGTTTACACATACGGAAACAGAGCCATCTTCTAATACAGGACCAGGAACACCTACGCCAATTCCTTCCACATCTTCTTTTGCAATGGATGCTGATTTCATTTTCTCGTCAATGGATGCTGCCACATCATCTAAAATATGTCCGCCATTCTCTGCCTTGTTGGTTGGGATTTCCCACTTATCCAGCATTTTCCCGCTGGTCTCAAATAATCCGATCTTACAGGTGGTTCCACCAATATCTACGCCAAAACCGTACTTCTTCATCTTTATCTCCTTTATTATATTAAATTTTCTTCTCTCCGACTTTCTTATGAAGAACCCTTATCTTTATTATATTATAATTTCTAATTTTTTGCATTAAAAACCGAGCATCCTGTTTTGAATTCTCGTTGCAAACGTTACCTGAACAGCCAACTCAGTCCAGGCGACCTTACGGCACACAGGAGCTTCCACTTAGGGCTGCTTCATTCCTGACCTGACCCGGTTCACAGATTCCTGTTGCGTAAGACCCAGACATCAACGCCACTTATTCAGGGCTGCTTTACAATTTCAAACCCGAGACAGGATATCACCCCAGCTATAGCGGATTGCTGGTACAGGGCACCGCTGCCACCCCGGCTGCTCGGAATCTAAATTATAGCCTATTTTGTGCCGGATTGTCAAGGTTTTGCCATCATTTTCTGCTGTTTCTTCTTCTCACGCAACCGTCTGAAAAATTCCGACAGCATGTCCGAACATTCTTCCTCCAATACGCCCCGTTCTATCTCTACCTGATGATTAAATGCTGCCACCTGCAAAAGATTCATCACTGAACCGGCGCATCCAGCCTTGGGATTCATAGTTCCGATTACCACCTTTTTCATACGGGACTGCACAATGGCTCCCGCGCACATCTGGCATGGTTCTAAGGTCACATACATCACGCAGTCCTCAAGCCTCCAGTCCCCGGTCTTCTTTGATGCCTTTTTAATGGCAGTCAGTTCCGCATGGGAAAGTGTATTTTTATCGGTATTGCGCCGGTTATAGCCCCGGGCAATAATTTTATCATTCTGCACAATGACGCAGCCAATCGGAACTTCCTCTAATTTTTCTGCTTTCCTTGCCTCCCGCAGGGCTGCTTTCATATATTTTATCTCCGGTTCCATGTTTACTCCTGACTTTTACTCTTTTCTCTGTTATAATAATAGCATATTTTGAGCGTAACAAAAAGGTATTCTTATACCAGCTGCAGGAGTTAATAACATGAAATTTATCTATGAAACAGACCGCTTAATCCTGAAATTGTTAGGGGAAGATGATGCCCCTGCAGTTCTTCAGTTTTATAAGCAGAACCGGAATGTCTTTGAGCCATATGAAACCATACACCCGGAGCAGTTCTATACGGTGGCCTACCAGCGGACCCTGATGAACTGTGAGCTGAGTCTCACCTTAAAGCACAGCCTCATCCGCTTCTATATATTCCGCATGGAAAATCCGGACGAAATCATAGGCACCGTCTGCTTCCGCAATATCAACCGTTCTACTTACTATTCCTGTGAGACCGGCTATCGCTTTTCCCCTGCATACTGGCACAGAGGATACGCCCGCGAAGCCCTTGCTTTTGGTATTCAGCTTATGTTTGAAGAATTTCATCTGCACCGGATAGAAGCTGCCGTCATGCCGGAAAATACCGCTTCCATCCGTCTGCTAGAATCCCTTGATTTCCAACAGGAAGGTGTCGCCAGGGAATATGCCCTGATACAGGGAAAATGGGAAGACCATATCCGGTTCGCCCTTATTCGTCCATCCGGCGATACCAGTAGCCAAAACTCCCCTCTAACTGCCGGCACGGCTTTTCCGTCCGGAACTGTGGAAAACCAAAAATAGCCGCCATTACTTTTTCCGGCTTCTGATAAACCCCCGGCACCGCCAAGAACAGCTCTCGTCCTTCCGGCGTCACCTGTTCTCCGAAGAAAAGATACCGGTAATTAAAGAAACCATGCAGAAGAAAGCTGTTATTCCCAAGACACCAGTATTTCTGTGGCAGCTCCCGTAAATCCTGCAGTTCCATATGAACGCAGGTTATATTCTCTCCTTCAAAAGGATGCAGGATCGTCATTTTCTGCTTCAGATTCTCCCAGTGCTCCCAGATGGAGGCCTCTTTTTCCCCAGTGCCTTTTTCCTGCGTGCTTCTTTCCTGGATTCCTTTTTCCATGCTTATCTGTTCCGGGAAAATATGGTGCATCGGCACTTCCTCAGTCTGAAGAGACGGCTCTTCTGCAGCTTGCATTTCTATTTCTTCCTTATGTATCTCCCCATTGTCCCACTGGCTGCCATAAAAATTACCATCTGCCGGCTGAATCAGAATTCCACAGACATCCTGTATATGACAGGTTTCATCGCCCAGCTCACCATCAGAAATCCTTCCACTATAATCTGAGCTTTGGGACATCAGCCGCATATTACCCACCGGAAAAGCCAGAATTTTTCCTTCCCTACGGATAAAAAGGCTTACCTTTCCTTCCTGCCCCGCATATTCTGTTCCTTTTAAATGTATCTCTAATCTGCAGATGTCTCCGCGCATTTCTACTCTGGCAAATCCGGCAAGATATTCCTTTGTATCATTTTCATAATAATAAAGATATGCAACGAACCGTTTAAACTGCGGCATAACCTTTCCTTCCTATATCTTTTTGTTCCTTATATCATATTCCATCTTCTAAGATTCCATGCAGATTTTTAGCCTATACTTCTCATACATGCAAATTTTTACTCTACATTTCTCCTTGACAAAGTTCCTTTTAAGAATTATATTAAAATCAATAACGATTATTATTATTTATTGAGGAGAATGTATGATTAAATTTAGCCGACAACGGGAAAGTATTAAAAATAACCTGATGGGACGTACCGACCATCCGACTGCCGAAACAGTTTATTCCGACATCCGGCAGGAATATCCCAACATCAGTCTGGGAACGGTATACCGCAATCTCTCTCTCCTGGCTGATTTAGGCGAGATTCAAAAGATTTCAACGGAAAATGGGCCGGACCGCTTTGATGGTAATCCGAAACCTCATTACCACTTCTTCTGTACAAACTGTAATTCCGTCCTCGATTTAAAAATGAAAAACATTGATCTGATTAACGTTATTGCTGCAGAGGAATTTGCCGGTTTGATTGAGGGACATATTACCAGATTCTACGGACTTTGTCCGGAATGTAAAAAGTTATTGGATAAATCCGGTTCTCTGCCGGATAAATCAACCAATTTTGCAGAAAATAAAAAAGAAAAACAAAATCAGAAAATCTTAAAAAAAACAGTTGACATTTAAAAATAATTATGCTAATTTAATATCAGTAACAATTACTATTATTGATATATAAATACAATTATAAAAAGAAAAGGAGATTTTAAAATGAAAAAATTTGTTTGTACAGTATGTGGTTATGTTTACGAAGGTGAAAGTGCTCCGGAGTTCTGCCCGGTATGTAAAGCTCCGGCTGAGAAATTCAAAGAACAGACAGGTGATAAGACATGGGCTGCTGAGCATGTAGTTGGTGTAGCACAGGGTGCTCCAGAAGATATTATTGCTGATTTAAGAGCAAACTTCGAAGGAGAATGCTCTGAAGTCGGAATGTACCTTGCAATGGCAAGAGTTGCACATAGAGAAGGATATCCGGAAATCGGACTTTACTGGGAGAAAGCAGCTTTTGAAGAGGCTGAACATGCAGCAAAATTTGCAGAACTGCTTGGTGAAGTTGTAACCGACAGTACAAAGAAGAACCTTGAGATGCGTGTAGATGCAGAAAACGGTGCTACTGCTGGTAAATTTGACCTTGCAAAACGTGCTAAAGCTGCTAACCTTGATGCAATCCATGATACCGTTCATGAGATGGCTAGAGACGAGGCTAGACATGGAAAGGCATTCGAAGGTCTGTTAAAGAGATACTTTGGTTAATCTTAAAACCGCATAGAATAAGCATTTTAAGGATAGATGGTTAATGAACTGTCTATCCTTTTTGCATTCCATAACATGCGAATAAAAATACGAATATAAAAAATATAAAGTGATTGCATAATTGCATGATTGTTGTATAACACTTGGCTTGCAAACGCCGGAATCAGATTATAATGTATTGTTCAAAAGCCCTATTTTACTACGTTTCAGCCATTTTATCATAGACTGTCATGCCATTAGCTTCTCCGGATAATTTTCTCTACATCGACACACAATGGACTTCATTTCCATGCGCCCGGATGATACGGAGTAAATCCTCTGTCTTCATCCATATAGTAGCAGTATTCTCGTTGGGATGTACTCCAATCAATGCATCATTTTCCAGAAAATAAGCATCCACAAATACCTTCACGCTGCAGGTTTCATCGTTGAGTACTCCAAGCGGCGTTACCGAACCCGCCTGCAGTCCCATTTTCTCAGTTAAATCTTCTTCCGAGGCAAAACTTAACGGACGCGTTCCGTTTGCCTTTCGAAATGCCTTTAAATCTACCCTCTGGTTCCCTCGCACTGTAATCAGATAATAATTCTGCTTCTTATTATCACGTACAAAAAGATTCTTGGCATCTGCCTGTGGATAAGGAATTTCCACATCTGATAAATCTTCCATATTGTAAACAGCTTTATGCTCTGTCACTTCGTACCAGATATGCTGTTGACTCAGGTATTCATAAATTTCCTGCTTATTCATTGTATTTCCTCGCATTCTTCCCGCTTGCGTTCATTATATCATGTGCAAAACCAGCCCATGATCAATATTCGCCGTTCGCCAAAAGTAAACAGGCTCACTATATCATAAACTTTTTATAAAATTTTTTCCAGTTCACTTTACATTTTTTCCTTCCGGTGCTAGTATACCATCAAAATAATTATTTCAATTTTGAACTATTTTATTTTGAAGTATTTTCATCAGGAGGACTCTTATATGAATACAGGTATTGCATTTGCAAGAAAAATGTCTGCTGCCTACACTGCAGTATGTAAGCCTTTGTGCCAGTCACTGCATCTGCCGCAGACTGCTTTTGATATTTTGATGTTTTTAGGAAATAATCCGGAATATTCAACTGCCAGAGATATTGTTGAAGTGCGCCAGATTAAGGCAAATCTGGTCTCCGTCAATGTAGACCGGCTGGTGAAAGACGGTTATCTCAGCCGCAAAGAGGTTGCCGGCGACCGCCGGAAGACACAGCTTCTATGTACGAAAAAAGCTGCCCCTGTTATAAAAAAGGGACAGGCTCTGCAGCAGGATTTTGCCGACCGGCTGATTGCCGATCTGGATGATGCCACGAAAGATGCCTTTTTTAAAGGAATGGCACAGATGGAGACAACGCTGGATATGATTTTAGAGGAGGTATCCTAAAATGGATTTATTAACTACGATTTTTGTTACATTTTTTGCGGGCATGGGTGCCGGACTTGGAACCGGTTTTGCCGGCATGAGTGCCGCTGCTGTCATCAGTCCGCTGCTTATTCATTTTCTAGGCATTGACCCATATATGGCAGTCGGCATTGCGCTTTCTTCCGATGTTTTGGCAAGTGCCATTTCTGCCTATACATATGGAAAGCATAAGAACCTCGATATTAAAAACGGTCTGATTATGATGGTCAGCGTATTGCTTTTCACCGTAGTAGGAAGCTATGTTTCAAGCCTTGTTCCTTCTGCCACAATGGGTAACTTTTCCGTTTTCATGACCTTTCTGTTAGGAATCAAATTTATCGTAAAACCGGTTATGACCACGAAAGAATCCATGTCTGCCGTTTCTGCAAAGAAACGTGCCATCCAGTCCATAATCTGTGGTGTGCTGATTGGCTTTATCTGCGGCTTTGTTGGTGCCGGAGGCGGCATGATGATGCTTTTAATCCTGACCTCTGTACTTGGATATGAACTGAAAACTGCTGTTGGCACCAGTGTATTTATTATGACCTTTACCGCACTTACCGGTGCCCTTTCCCATTTTGCCATCGGCGGACTGCCGAACGTCACCGTCTGGGTTCTGTGCATTGTATTTACCTTAATCTGGGCAAGAATTGCTGCTGTCTTTGCCAATAAAGCCACCCCAAAGACACTGAACCGGGTTACCGGTGTCATCCTGGTAATTCTTGGAATTGTGGTAATGATTTTTTAAGCTTCCCAGAGACAAATTGTCAAGGACTTTTTAATCAAATTCACAATCACAACCACCGGCTTAGCCGGTGGTTTGTTCTGCCCCTAGAAGGGGCTGTTACCGGCACTGGGGTCTAAAGACCCATCGAAAAGATCCGCCAGCCGCAACATCATTTACTTGCTTAGCCCTAAAGGGCTCCTTTTATTTGCTTGTTTTTACCGGCTCACCCGTAAACGGGTCTATATACTCTTTCAGTGTCATTTGATCATATTCTAAATCATCTTTTAATTGATTTTGAATATACTCTTGTATCTTCTTTGCATTTTTTCCTACTGTGTCCACATAATATCCTCTACACCAGAAATGTCGATTTCCATATTTATATTTCAAATTTGCATGCCTTTCAAATATCATTAATGTGCTTTTTCCTTTTAAATATCCCATAAAGCTCGATACACTTATATTCGGCGGCAATTCAACCAACATATGCACATGGTCTGGGCATATTTCAGCCTCAACAATTTTTACATTCTTTCTTTTACACAGCATACTTAATATATTTGCTATATCTTGTTTCAACTTTCCATATGCAATCTTTCTTCTGTATTTTGGTGCAAATACAATATGATACTTACAATTCCACTTTGTATGTGCTAAACTATTAACATCCATTTAGGATACCTCCTTTGTCTTAAGTACGGTTGGCGAACCTGTACTTAGTATAACATTGGGGGTTTTTTACTGTAAGCTAAAGCATCTGTGGACACACCTGCATAGCAGGTGGTTTATTTGTATAAGATACAAAGAAACGGCGGCTCTGAAAATCAAAGCCGCCGCTTCATGGGCGCGTGAAAATGTGTCTGCTGTACGACGGCTTTTTTTCTTTTGCCGTCGTGCGGCAGCGTCTAAATCAACTTTTGTACGCTGTTAATCGGCAGTAGTGCTAACCCAATTAGGACTGAAAGTTGTCATGCACTCAGTATCTCCATCCACGGATTTAGATACGAGAAGTCCGTTTTTGATGTCATTTAAGGTTTGCTCATATTCAGCAATACACTGATCTGTCATTTCCTGTGTCCACTCGAAACGACCTTCGCTGGTTTCAACCATTGTGTGCTCATCCGCCATTTCTTGAAGATTTTTCTTTTCCAGTTCCAGCCATTCTTTGTACTCATCATAGGTCCACCAGTCGTAGTTAATTGTGGGATGGCTGCTTTCATAATCTTCTTCAGACACCCAGGTTGCGCCGTTGTCCTCACTGACAAAGTTTTTGCCACTCGCTTTATCCTTATAACTCATAACGCCATCCGAATTATCCGTCATGGATGCAACCGTTTCTTGCGGTGTAGATTTGGTCGCTGGTGCATTTAGTGCACGAGCTTCTGCAAACGCATTCACGGGACCTATTGCGCCCAATCCCATCAGTGCTGTTAGGGCCAATGCCCCCATCATCTTTACTCTTACCATTTTGTTTTACCTCACTTTCAAAAATTATAGCTGCCCTTTTAAGGACAGCTATAATATAACAAAATGATTTGGATATAGTTTGCAAGGAATGTGGAGTTTAGATGGAGCTGATAACATTTCTTTTTTGCGGAATTTCAAACCAAAACTTCACGCCGCTACTTGAATTTTTGATACCATATTTTGCATGGTGCAATTCCATGATTTTGCGAACGATATAAAGACCTAATCCAGTTTCTCCTGTATTACGATTGCGAGAGGTATCTGCCCTATAAAACGCTTCGAACAAGTGAGAAACCATATCCTCTGGAATATGAACACCTGTATTTTCAATTTCACAGTAAACGGTATTTTTCTCGTTTGACAAGGATATACAAATCGTTTCACCATTTGGCGAATAGCGAATTGCATTTACTAAAACATTTTGAATGGCTCGTTCCATCTGTGCTGGATCTACTTCACACAAAAGTTTGTCAGGAATATCCACATCAAGAGATATTCCTTTTTCAGATAGTAAATCTGATACATCGGCTATTTGTATCCGAAGAAGTTCTGCAAAGTCAATCGTCCTATATTCAGATTTTTGCTTTCCGCCTGTTTTAGATACATATAGCAATTCTTTTACTAATGTTTCCATCTTCTCAACAACAGCCAGAGACCGCTCCATATACAACTCATGGTTTTCATATCCCTTAACCTTGTTGAGCATACCCAGCAAATGACCTTTCAATATTGTCAAAGGAGTTTTTAGTTCATGTGACGCCGCCGAGAAGAATTCCTGCTGCTTTTGTTCAAGTTCTCGCTCTTTCAATATTTCCACTTCCAACTCTGAGTTGCTTTTTTTTAGTTCTGTCAATGTAAGTTGCAAGTTATCCGACAGAACATTCAAGCTGTCTGATAGTATTCCTATCTCATCCAAACGATTAGAATTTCCGTGCGGTTCAAAATCAAGGCGAGCCAATTTTTTAGATGTACTGCTTAATTCGATAATTGGTTTGGTTATGTAGCGTGAATAAATTACAGAAAACAATATAGACATCAAAAAAATTCCCAATATCACAAGTGGGATGGTTTGCCAAATTGCTTCCGTTGCTTGATTGATGGACACCAAATCACTCTGGACATAAAGGGTATATTCACTACCTAATAAGGTAAACACATAGCCTGCTTCTGATAGTAAATTGTCATCTGTAACTATTCCACTATCAGAGTGTTCTTGAATTGTAGCAACCGAATCCTGGTCTGTTGTTATTGTCAGTTCATCACTTGAATATAAAATATTTCCATTCTCATCTTCAATGTAAGCAGTTGCATTGGTCTGTATTACAAATTGTCTAACAAGCGAGTAGCATTCATCTAAGGAATTCGCATTTTCCAATGCTGGCACTAAATCATTTGCTTGCTTTTGCAAATCTGCACTAAGACGATTGCTATAAGTTTGAGGAATATATCTCGCCATGCTAAAAACAGAGATCAAGCACACTGCAATCAAAAGAATAGTTGTAGATAAAAAGAGCTTAGCAGTTAGGCTCGTTCTAATTTTCCTTATCAATTCTATATCCCACCCCTCTGATAGTTTCTATATAATCGGCATCCAACTTTTTTCGTATATTTTTTATGTGGCTATCTACAATACGATCTTCCACAAACGCGTCATCGTCCCAAAGCCGGTCAAGCAACATTTGTCTGGTAAAAACTTTCCCTTGATTTTCCAACATAAGTCTGAGCAGTGCAAACTCTTTGCTGGTTAAAATGACTTCACTGCCGCTGTGATATAAATGGAATCCTTCAATATCCATACTCAGCTCTTTATAGGTAAGCAGGGATTGCTTTTTGTTTTCAGCGGTTCCACGACGAAGAATCGCTGCAATCTTGCACAGCAGAATTTTGGGAGAAAAAGGTTTGGGAATGTAATCATCAATCTGCTGTTTGAACCCCTTTAGTTGGTTTTCTTCGTCCGAGAGCGCAGTAAGCATAATAATCGGAACTTGCGACTTTTGGCGAATGACCTCACATACACCATAGCCATCAATCTTGGGTAGCATGATGTCCAGCAGGACAAGACTAATGGTATCATCAAACTTTGCAATTCCGTCTACACCATCGTCAGCAATCACAACCTCATATCCTGCATCGGTCAAATGGTTTTTTAATATATCTTGAATGTCAATATCATCTTCAACAACTAAAATTTTCTGCATAAGTCTACCTCCTAACATTCAATTATAGCAAAGAAATATGTATCTATTATGGAGAACTCAAGATTTAGAAAGATTATTGTAATTATAAGTTACCTCTGTGTTGCAAAGCAAGCGCGAATATGAATTATAAACTTCAACTAACCTGCATATAGCAACATTTCACGGGCGAAGTATGAATTATACAATGTAACCGGGTGATGTTATATGGCGAAAGTTGAAGATTGTCCCGGTTTTGAAACCTTCGGCGCAGATGTCAAAGCCGCACGAGAGGCAAAGCGTCTGGCACGAAAAACATTGGCAGAAATGGTTGGGATTGAATGGCGGTATCTTGCCAACATTGAGAATCAAGGTGCGATTCCGAGCCTGCCTGTGATGATCCAGTTGATTAAGGTCTGCGGACTTCCCGTGGAACGGTATTTTAATCCGGAGATCATGCGAGAAGAAAGCGAACAGCGGCAACGGGTCAGCCACAAGCTGAAGCTTTGCCCTGAAGAATACCTGCCGATTATCGAAGGTGCCATAGACGGGGCGCTCAAAATGGAACAGACTGCGAAGCAGAAGGAGGACGCATAATCGCGGCCTCCTTCTGGCGTTTCTATATCAAGTTTCCCGGCACTTTTCCCAAAGTTCCCGGCACCTCTGCTGGATTTCTCCGGTTTCTGTCACAGTCAGGTCACGGTCATTTCCGGTAATCTTATCTTCCAGAAAGTTAGCGTATGTACCCAACAAAGCGTTCCGTAAATCCTCCGGGGTTTTCTGTATTTCAGCGCTGTACCAGTCATTCCGGTGGGGTTCCCATGCCATCAATGTATAACCGTGGCTGGTCTGAACCACCTCATACAGTGGATCATCATCCAGATATGCCTGAAACACTTTCAAAATCTTTTCAAAGGTCAGCATTTCCCGCACCTCCCATTCAGCTGCAAATCAGTTCCCTGATTAAAATTTCCTCAATCTGTGCCGTTAATGTGTTCATCAGCCCCACCCAACGCATAGGGTCACAGGCTTTCAGTTCTTCCGTGACACCCGCAGTCTCCATCATGTGAGGCAACATGGTGTCCACGCGCTCCTGCGCTGTCCGGTCAATCTCTAACAGGTGTGGATACAGCTTCTCGCTCATCAGCAGTTGGTTGTAGAGAATGGGGCGATGTTTCTTTAGGTAGGATTTTCTCATCCTGCCGTACTTGCCGATAGAAGTTTCCGGCTGTTCAGAAAGTTTTAGGTTGGGTATATCATAATCTCCACAACGAATGTAAGTCAACTTACTCATTTTCATTCTCCTTTGCTTCGTGATGATTAGACTGCTGCGCTGGCTGCTATGCTGCCTTTGCGCGGTTCTTCTTTCGGCAGCTGACCGATAGTAGAAAAAACACCTTTTTTCATATCCTCAGCCCGGATCAGGGCTTTCTTAGCGTCCATTTCCGCTTTTTTCTTCGCCTTGATTTTGTCCTCATACCGTTTCTGTGCGCCGCTGGCTTTCCGCTTCAAATAGTTCTGATGGAGCCTGTCCTTGCGTTCTTCTTTTTTCTGCAGTTCTTCCTGTTCCTCCGGGGTTAAAGGAACCGGCTGTAAGGATGGTGGGATATAGCGTCCTAAAAAATTGAAGTAGATTTCAATTTCCTGCGTGGTGTCCTG
>ERZ773145.540-NODE-540-length-37191-cov-4.857281_pt1 | contig 37191 bp, 44 predicted proteins | sample MGYA00580848_ERZ773145 | MGnify/ENA primary metagenome ERZ773145 (study PRJEB29015, sample SAMEA2737858) | human gut metagenome | biome: human gut; feature: human-associated habitat; material: faeces | place: China | collected 2012 ... | reverse complement strand
TTATGTCTAATCTGGCAATGCATTCAGCACAGCTTTGACGAGCGTTGCCAATGGAATAGCGAAAAATACGCCCCAGAACCCCCATAATCCACCGAAAATCAGCACTGAAATAATGATCACTAAAGGGTGTAAATTAACGACCTCAGAGAATAAATATGGCACCAACAGGTTTCCATCTAGAAGTTGACTTACCGCAAAGGCCATAATTAAATACCAAAACGTTGGGGAAATGCCAAACTGGAACATGGCGACTAAAGCAACGGGAATCGTCACCAATACCGCGCCGATATAAGGCACTAATACAGAAAGACCAACGGCAACAGAAAGCAACAGCGGATAATTTAAACCAAAGCTTAAAAAGATGATGTAAGTCACCACGCCAACAATCAAAATTTCCAACAACTTGCCATGAATATAATTCGCAATTTGTTGCTGCATTTCATTCCATACTTTAGAGGCTAAAAGACGGTTTTTAGGCAAAAATCGGCTCACACCCGCAAGAAGTTCGCTTTTATCTTTCAGCATAAAGAACATCATTAATGGCACTAAAAATGCATAAATACCCAGTGATACAAGGTTCATTAATGAAGTAATCGACAATTTCACCGCAGATTCACCAAAGCCCAAAATCTTCGCTCGAGCCGCACTAAAAAAGGTGTCAATCATGGTGTAATCGATGAGTTCAGGATAATGCTCAGGAAGGGCTAATAACCATTCATGTAACTTATTGAACATGGCTGGCAAATCGCTTAATAAGGAAATCGTTTGATTCCATAATGTTGGTACAAGCCCGAAGAAAATTAATAATGCCAAGGTTAAAAATCCGCCAAAGATGACTAGCGTGGCGAGCATCCGAGGAAATTTTAATTTTTTCGTCAGGAAATTAATAGGCATTTCCAATAAATATGCTAATACAATGGCAATCAGCAACGGAGCGATTAAATCACTAAAGAAATAAATCGCAATAAAGCCAAATAACAAAATGGCAAGTAGCCCCATCGCCTGCGGATCGCTTAAGCGGCGGCTATACCAATTTTTTAGCATTTCAAACATAAAGTCTTCCTAAACAAGTATTTTTTGTCATTATAAGTTAAAATTTAAATCAATCCTATATCCACTCATTCAACATAAAATAGAAGGAAACGTTATGTCTGTTAAGATTTACCATAATCCGCGCTGTTCAAAAAGCCGTGAAACCTTAGCTTTATTAGAAGAAAAAGGCATTCAACCGACGATTGAACTTTATTTACAGCAACACTACTCTGTTGAAGCATTACAGCAACTGGCTAATAAATTAGGATTAGATGATGTCAGAAAAATGATGCGTACCAAAGATGAGCTTTATCAATCATTAGGTTTAGATAATCCTGAATTAACTCATGATGATTTATTAAAAGCTATCAGTGAAAATTCAGCCCTATTAGAACGCCCGATTGTGGTAAAAGGTGAAAAAGCTAAAATTGGACGACCGCCTGAAAGCGTACTCGCCATTTTGTAATTCTATTCATTTTCGCTATAATGACTTGCCGTGAAACACTTCACGGCAATTTTTTAGAGGTAAATATGACGAAAAAAACAAAAAGTGCGGTTGAAAATCAGCCCATTTATCAACACGTCAAAGGAGTCGTGAAAGATAATGCTGTGATGGCACTATTACACGATAAATTATTCCGCCAACGCGTTGAGAAAAAACGTAAAGGCAAAGGCAGTTACCAACGAAAAGCAAAATATGCGAGCAATTGGTTTGAAAAGCCCGATGATAAAGTTTTTGATTTCAGAAATTTTATCATCGGGTTTTTCGTTTCAATTTCAGTATAAAAAATAACAAACAGAGGAAGTCTATATGTCAATCAAAACAGAAGTTTTATTTAACAATACTTGGAATGTCCGTATCAGTGATCCAGGTGAAGAAGGTGCTCAAAGCCACTTTTTTGAAACCATTTATCTCACGCTCACGGCTTATTTTGAAGGCGAAAATGTGCGTTATGAATTTGTGCGTAAAGTAGAAGATCAAGTAAAAATCAAACGCTCATTTACAGAATTAGGTGAGTTATTCAAATTCTTAGGGGATTATTTGGATCCGGTTTCACTCGGTAACCTCGGCGTAAAAATGGGTAACTTAGGCGTGAAAGCCGAATAAATCGGTTTCCAATAAAAAAGTGCGGTCAAATTGAACCGCACTTTTTATTTCTCAACTTACTATATTATTGCGCAAGTAGCACACCCAACGCTGAATAGAGCGATTGAGTCGCTTCATTTGGTAATGCCTTGCCATCTTCATCAGTGATCACGACCGCACTTTGTTTACCCACCGCAGAAATTTGCATTTGGTAAACGCCTTTTTCTAGATTAGGCGGATTCACACCTAAACGTAACCACTCTTGTTTATCCAATGGTTTATATTTCAATTCACGATAACCACGGCCTGCCGATTCCGATGTGGCTTTAAAGCCTAATTTCGGTAGAGCCGAACCTAAACGTTGCCATGCTTGACCAAAGCTTGCATCCATACCCAATGCCATTCTGCCATTCGTATCAGTAATTAAACCAGATTGGAAAGGTCCTACAGAAGCACTACTTAAATCTTGTTGTTGCTTGTTATAAGCGCTAGTGAGCGCCGAAACAAAACGATTTAAACGATCAGATGCATAGCGCTGCTTATCAGCTTGATTTGGTGTGTAAATTACACCATCACGACGCATTTGCTCAACAGAAACCGCTAACGCACTCGCATCTTGCGCCGTAACTTGTTCAATTTTATAACGGATCTCTGTATTGGCTTTATCATCTGCACGACCCGTTGGCGCCCAATCGCTAATTAATACCGCACCATTTAAAGTTGAATTCGTGCTTTCTTCTTTCAATAAACGCTCAATTTGTTTGAGATTATAAAGCTCTGCTTGTGCATCCGTATAAACAATCAATGCACGTTCGCCATCAAATTGTGTTAAAGAATTTTTAATAATCGCTAATGGGGTTGAAGGCGGACGAATATCCACGCGTTCTTTTTTCGCATTAAGCTGAGGAAGTTCATAAGTCGGATCGGCTTGCGGCAATGTTACACCACCACTTGCTAAAGGAGAAAAGCTCGGTATTTCACGATCAGAATTTTGATAAGTGTCATTAGCCGTCTGCATTTTTTCCACGCTGTTTGAACATGCCGATAACAATGCTGCTGCGACTAAACTCAGTACGATTTTTTTCATTCCTTAAATCCTTTCAATAAAAAATAATTAGAATAATGACCGCTCTTTGACAAATAAAAGAGCTGAAAGTTTAAAGGGCTGTAAAAACAACCCTTTAATTCATTAAATTAAGCTAGCAATTTTTAATGCTTCTTCTACTTTGACTTGCGCGCTTTCGCTTAACACAGTAAGTGGTAAACGTAAGTATGGAGTCTTAATTAAGCCTAAACGATATGCTGCCCATTTGACAGGGATTGGATTTGATTCAATAAATAAATTCTTATGTAAAGGCATTAAACGGGCATTAATTTCTTCTGCTTTCGCAAAATCGCCCGCTAAAGCATAACGACACATTGCCGACATATCTTTTGCTGCGAGGTTATTCGTCACCGAAATAACACCTTCACCGCCTAATTTCATGGCTTCTAAACCTGTTGCATCATCACCGCTTAACACGATGAAATCTTTACCTGCTAATTCTTTAATAGCAGTAACACGTGAAACATCACCCGTCGCTTCTTTAATGCCCACAATGTTATCAATTTGAGCTAAACGCGCCACGGTTTCAGGTTTCATATCACTACCGGTACGACCCGGTACATTATAAAGAAGTTGTGGTAGGTCCGTACATTCTGCAATCGCTTTAAAATGCTGGAACATGCCTTCTTGAGTTGGTTTATTGTAGTAAGGTACAACAGATAAGCAACCCGCGACTCCGCTATCTCGTAGCAATTTTGTCATGACGATGGCTTCACTGGTTGCATTTGCACCTGCGCCGGCAATAATTGGAATGCGCCCTTTTGCAAATTCAACCGTCTTCTCAATTACTCGAACATTTTCATCAATGCTTAAAGTGGCTGCTTCACCCGTTGTTCCCACAGAAACAATCGCATCGGTGCCAGAATTGATATGAAACTCAACAAGTTTTTCTAGCGTTTCAAAATCGATGTGTCCATGATTATCCATTGGTGTCACTAAGGCAACGATACTGCCCGAAAATAAAGGATTTTGCGTAGTCATAAGCACTCCATTTACATCTATTCTATTTTTTAATCATAACATTTGAAAATGCCTAGTTATAATGGCTAAAATAACCCAAATTTACAAATTATTTTTGATATTTTTAAGGATTTTTTATGAAAACATTACAAGTAGGTGACTTAGCACCGCAATTCACCCTTTTAAATCAAGACAATCAGCCAATTTCACTTAGCGACTTTAAAGGTAAAAAAGTACTCATATATTTTTATCCAAAAGCCTTAACTCCAGGCTGTACAACTCAAGCCTGCGGTTTGCGTGATGCAAAAAGCAAATTAGAAAACTTAGGTGTAGTCATTTTAGGCATCAGTACTGATTCCCCAAAAAAACTGGCTCAATTTGTCGAGAAAAAAGCACTCAATTTCACCTTACTTTCTGATGAAGATCACCAGGTTGCCGAGCAATTTGGTGTATGGGGCGAAAAGAAATTTATGGGCCGTGTTTATGATGGTATTCACCGTATTACCTTTCTTATTGATGAGCAAGGCAAAATTCAGCACGTTTTTGATAAATTCAAAACGGGTGAACATCATCAAGTTGTCTTAGATTACCTACAATCCCGTTAAAATACCTCTCAAAACAACCGCACTTTTCTGATTTATCTCAAAGTGCGGTTAAAAAAATACTCATTTTTTTAATTTATATTTACGCTTAATTTTCCATTTGATAGAATTCACATCTAATTGAAATTCATTCTCAATTCAATTTGTGTTTTTTTATTACCCATACAAGGACTATCAAATGCTACAACTTTTTGAGTTTTTAGAACAATATAGCGATTACGTAATTATCGGAATTCTACTTCTGATGAGTGTGATCATGCTCACCGCCGTAATTGAGCGTTTTCTCTTTTTAAAGAGTGTGAACGTAGCGAAATATTCCAATATTCACGCACTTGAAATTGATTTAAATCGTAATATGACCGTAATCTCCACTGTTGGTGCCAATGCGCCCTATGTTGGCTTACTCGGTACAGTAATTGGGATTTTATTAACTTTCTACCAAATTGGTCATGGCGATGGCGAAGTCGATGCTGGAGCCATTATGATGCACCTCTCTCTTGCATTAAAAGCAACTGCAATAGGTATTTTAGTCGCAATTCCTTCCATGATGTTCTATAGCGGTTTAGGTCGTAAAGTAGAAGTAAATCGCTTGAAATGGAAAGTATTAAACGCTCAAAAAGATAAGGAATAATCGTGAAAAAATTTGATGAAATCAACATTATTCCTTTCATAGACATTATGTTGGTGTTATTAGCGATAGTGTTGGTCACCGCATCCTTTATTTCCCAAGGGAAAATTAAGGTAAATGTTCCAAAAGCCAGCTCTACGGTCGCATTCAAATCAGATGAATTAACAAAATTATTAACGGTTACGGCTGATAAACAACTTTATTTTAATGATAAGCCCATTTCACAAGAAGCGCTTGAAAAAGAAATTATGGGTTGGAATAAAGACCAAAAAGTAACGTTAAAAATTGATGCTGACGCCTCTTTCCAAGATTTCGTAACCATTACCGATATGTTATCGAAAAATGAAATCAAAAATGTCGCCATTGTTTCCATGAAAGATAAAGGCGCCCCAAGCAAAACGACTCAAGGAAATGAATCAAAAAATACGCCTGAAGTAGGTGGAGTTGCAAGCGGAGGCGTTGGAGTAGGACGTAGTCAATGAACAGCCAACAAACCAAACGATCATTATTAGGTTTGCTTATTTCTTTATTGGTTCATGGTAGCATTCTTGGAGCATTATTTGGGAACTGGCATACGCCACATGAAGCGGCGAGTAATGCTCCAGGTGAAATATCCACGACAATATCAATGGAAATGATTCAAGGGATGAGAGTGGAAGAACCCGCTCCTGAGCCGGAACCCGAACCTCAACAGGCAGAGCCGGAACCTGAAAAACAGGAAGTTGTCGCAGATCCAACGAAGAAACCAGAGCCTGAGAAGAAAAAAGAACCTGAGAAAAAGCCAGAAAAACCAATAGAAAAACCGAAACCAAAACCGAAAGAGAAGCCAAAAGAAAAACCTAAAAATGAGGTAAAAGCAGAGAAAGCGGTAGAAATGCCGAAGAATTTACCGATTGGTGATAAGAATATAAATTCAACGGCTACGGCAAATTCTAAAGCGACAACTACGGGTCAACCTGGCACAAATGGTATTCAAGGTGGTTCTGGTGCCAATACAGATGAACATAATGCCTATCGTGCGGCTATTCGACGTGAAATTGAACGGCATAAGCGATATCCTGCTCGTGCTAAAATGATGCGTAAACAAGGTATTGTTAACGTCAGTTTTAGTGTTGGAGCAGATGGTTCTCTGTCTGGAGAGCGTGTCACTAAATCTTCTGGTGATGAAAGCTTAGATAATGCAGCACTTGAAGCTGTAAGAAGTGCGAGACCTGTCGGTCCAAAACCTGCGGGATTTGCGTCTTCAGTAAGCGTACCAATTAGTTTCACCATTCAATAAATAAAAAGGCGAACATCATGTTCGCCTTTCTTTTTGCTAATTTTAATTAGCCCATACCGTATTTTTTCAATTTCTTACGCAATGTACCACGGTTGATACCGAGCATATTAGCTGCGCGGGTTTGGTTACCGCGGGTGTATTGCATAATCATATCTAACATCGGGTGTTCAACTTCCGCTAATACTAATTCGTAAAGATCATTCACATCTTGACCATCTAATTGTGATAAGTAATTGCGTAAAGCTTGTTTTACTGAATCACGTAATGGTTTGTTTGTTACTTGTGATTGAGAGTTTAAAACTGAAACGGTTAACGCTTCAGACGGACTACGTTGTTGTTCTAACATTTTTCTTTATCCAAAATTGAATTTAAAAAATCTTCCAGCACAATTAACTGCTCTTTCGGTTCATTAATTGCGTTAAAAGTCTGTCTAAAAACGGAATCGGGTTGAATTCCCTGTAAATACCAAGCCACGTGTTTACGGGCTATTCGATAGCCTTTTTGCTCACCATAGAACTGATGGAGTTCCTGAATATGACGCAAAATATGACCGCACTTTTCACGCAAACTTGGTGTTTGAATTATCGAATCATGTTCCACTAAAGCCTCGACGGCTTGAAAAAGCCATGGATTGCCTAGTGCGGCACGACCGATCATTATTGCATCAGCACCTGTATACTCAAGTACCTTTTTCGCTTTCGAGGCAGAATCAATATCACCATTCGCAATGACTGGAATTGAAATTGATTGTTTCACTGCTCGAATATTGTCGTATTCCGCTTCCCCTTCAAATAAGCATTCTTTCGTCCGCCCGTGAATGGTTAAAGCCTGAATACCAGATTGTTCTGCAATTTTGCCGATTTGCACACAGTTTCGATTTGCTTTATCCCACCCTGTGCGAATTTTTAACGTCACAGGCACATCAACGGCATTCACGACTTCTTTTAAAATTTTCTCCACTAAATCGGGAAATTGAAGAAGTGCAGAGCCCGCCAGCTTTCGATTTACTTTCTTTGCGGGACAGCCCATATTGATGTCGATAATTTCAGCGCCATAGGCTACATTAATTGCTGCAGCTTGGGCCATTTCTAAAGGATCAGAACCTGCGATTTGCACCGCATTTAATCCTAGCTCTTCACTATGTGCTAAACGAAGTTTCGATTTTTCTGTATGCCAAACCTGAGGATTAGTGGACATCATCTCTGAAAACGTTAATCCCGCACCGTAATGGGCACATAAACGTCGAAAAGGTTGATCCGTAATACCTGCCATGGGCGCCAATAAAATACGATTTTTTAATTCATAAGAACCAATTCGCATTTTATGTTATCCCCAATTACAAGTCCTAATCTCTAGCAAGTCAGGCAACAGCAGTCACCGACAAGGGGTGCTATATTACGCATTTTTCGTTTTTTTTGCAAAGGGAAATTTGTTCAAAAAATACACTTTTTTTAATTGACAAAAAGAAATTAAGCCGATTTTAATTTACCTGTAATACGGCACCATTCCTCTTTCACCGCCACAGGATCTAAATCAAAGGATTGTGTATAAGCATCACATACCGATTCTGCTTGGGTTTCTAAAATACCCGATAATCCAAGATCGCCCCCCTCTTTCACTAATTGAGAAATAATCGGGTAAAGTTCTTTTAATGGACCCGCAAGAATATTCGCCACAACAACATCTGCTTTTAAATCTGCAGGTTTATCATCGGATAAGAAAAGTTGAAGACGATCCGCCACCCCATTTTGTTTTGCATTATTTTGACTGGCGAGAATTGCTTGTGGATCGATATCAATACCGATTGCATTTTTTGCCCCTAATTTAAGAGCAGCAATGGCAAGAATTCCAGAGCCACAGCCAAAATCGATCACTGTTTTGCCTGTTAAATCTAAACCATCTAACCACTCTAAACAAAGTGCAGTTGTTGGGTGTGTACCTGTTCCAAAAGCTAAACCAGGATCAAGCATCACATTAACTGCATTTTGATCTGGCACTTCACGCCAGCTTGGGCAAATCCATAAACGTTTGCCAAATTGCATTGGGTGGAAGTTATCCATCCATTCACGTTCCCAATCTTTATCCTCGATTTGCTCAATTTTGTAAGCGGTGTTTTCATCTAAATGATGTGCTTGTTTAAGCAAACTCACAATTTCATTCATATCGGTTTCTGCATCAAATAATGCAATCACATCCGTATTTCCCCACAAACGTGTTTCGCCTGGAAGTGGTTCAAAAATCGGTGTATCTTGGCTATCCATAAATGTGACCGAAACTGAGCCGATTTCTTCTAAAAAATCGCTAATTTTCTCAGCTTTTTCATTTGTACTATTTAAGCGAATTTGAATCCACGCCATCTTCTTTTCCTTTTAATTAATTTCTTTATGTAACCATTTCGGTAATAAACTTACGCCTAGGGCTGAAACCACAATAATGATAATCCCAAGCGCTGAAACAAGTGAAACCTCTTCGTTGAGTAATAATACTGCCAAAAAGACACCAAAAATCGGCTCAAGTGCGGTCAAAATTCCAGAGATTTTTGCATCCACTGAATTTAAGCCTTTATTCCACAACCAAAAGGCAAACCAACTACATGCTACACCGAGATAAATCAAACCGAAGAAACCAAGCCAGTTAAAATGGATATCCCAGTTTTCCGTCAGCAATAAAGTAAATGGCAGCATGGTGATGCTTGCTAACACAATCGAAATTGATGTATAGGCTTGTGCTGAAACCGTTGCCACCACTTTTTTCGTCCAACGCAAACAACAAGCAAACACAATACTTGCCGCCACCACTAAGGAGCAACCCAATAAACTAATTTCACTTGAGCCTTCATTTCCTTGCCCACCTAAAATTAAAATGGCTACGCCTAAAAAGGCAAAAGCCCCACACAACCAATGATACCATTTCGCACGATCTTGAAAGAAAAAATGCCCTATAAAAATCACACATAACGGCTCTAATCCAATCATGGTTGTTGCGCTCGCCGCACTTGTATATTTTAAACCTATAAATTGCAGCAAAAAGGTCGCGGTATAATTGAAAAAACCTAGCCACCAAAGCTGTTTTCGCATCGGTTTAGACACGCCTTTCCAACGACGAAAAAAGAGTGGCATCACAATAATTGCCGCCATTAATAAACGGGCTTGGATCATCAAAATGGTGTCCATCATTGTAAAGGTGTATTTAGCGGCAACAAAGGCACTACTCCAAATAAACAATGCTAGAATTTGATAAACCATAAAGTGCGGTCCATTTTTACTGTTTTTTTGTGCCGAATTGGTTACCCAAGATGAAAGCAATCAAGCCAAATACAAGTGCAGGTACAATCGCATTAAAACCAAATAGTTTGATACCAAATTGAGTCAACAACACATAACTGCTTAATCCCACCACCATTGAGCTTATTGCCCCTGCTGCATTTGCTTTATCCCAATAAATGCCTAATACAATCACCCAAAGGAATGCTGCTTCTAATCCACCGAAAGCAAATAGATTCAACCAAATAATCATATCAGGTGGATTCAGTGCCGCGAGAATTAACAACGCCGATAAAATTAGTGTAATGACTGATGAAATACGGCTAATTCGTTTTTCATTCTTCGCGGCTTCAGGTTTGCTTGCAAGATATAAGTCTTTCACAAAAATTGAGGAGGATTGAATGAGTTGCGCATCAACTGTGGACATAATCGCTGACATCGGTGCGGCTAAGAAAATCCCTGCAACAATAGGAGGAAGTACTTCCAACATTAAGGTTGGAATGACTTTATCTGACACCGTTAAATCTGGCACAACAGCACGACCTAAAGCGCCCGCCAAATGCATCCCTAACATAATGACTGAAAGAACAATCGTACCAATGAGCATGCCTCGATGTAAGGCTTTACTGTCTTTGAAAGCCATGCAACGCACGGCTGTATGTGGTAAACCAACCACACCGAAACAGACTAGGATCCAAAACGATGCCATAAATTGAAAATCTAGCATCTCATTCGGGCCGTAAGGACTTACTAAACTCGGATCAATTTCAGTTAATTTATTGACCGCACTTTCTACGCCACCGAGATGGTAAATCACGCCCATTAATAGTACGATTGTGCCAAAAATCATTACGGTACCTTGAATCGTATCGGTTAACACGACGGCTCGGAAACCACCAATAAACGTATAAATGCCAACCGTTAAGGCAAAAATAAGCAAGGCATGAGTGTAAGGAATCCCTATCGTGGTTTCGAGCAATCTCGCCCCACCAATAAATTGCACAACCATAGCAGCAAAAAAGGCAAGCAACAATGCTAGACTCGAAATCCAAACGAGATATTTATTTTTATAACGATAGAGAAATAAATCATTGATGGTGAGTGCATTGGTTTCGCGAGAAAGTAATGCAAACTTTTTGCCCAATGCACCTAAGGCTAACCACACAGCCGGCACTTGGATCATGGCGAGTAATACCCAACCTAGCCCATATTTATAAGCTGCCCCTGGTCCACCAACAAAAGAACTGGCACTGGCATAAGTGGAAGCCGTTGTCATCGCAAGGACAAAGCCCGTCATGGAGCGATTTCCTACATAATATTCCGTAAGGAAATCACCTTTACTGCGTTTAACATAAGCAAATAATGCCGCGCCAAAGATAAAGACTAAATAGATAGCTAATGGGAGAATAATACCTAAATTCATTATTTATTCTCCTTTGACTCAACATCTAGCGGGATATCTAGAAAGACAATTTTGACAATCCAATACCCAATGACGACAAACAAAATAGGTAAATAAATGCAGGATAATTCAAACCACAACGGAAAACCTATCGGTCCAGGCGAGTCTTTGGGTAAATAAGCACAAACACACCATCCAATCATATAAAGAATAGCTAACCCTAATGCCCAGCGAGCCTCCTTGGCTGCTTGTTTATATCGTTGTGAAAGTTCCATTCTGAGTTCCTGTTAAAAAATTTTATCTATTATAAATCTAAATTAGATATTTATTTCTATCTCAAGTATAAAAATAAAGCAAGCTCAAGGCTTGCTTTTAAATTGACAGAAAATTTCTAATTTTTTCTAGCACCAAAGACACCCATAGCATCTTTTCCTTTGTAAGTTCCTGCGACCTCTTCAGCATCTTTTCCATAGAACCCACCTTCGGTATGAACACCTTTCTCGCTTGTTCCACTAAATTTATTGCCTTGAATTTTAGCAGATAAAGAAACATCATCGAAATGTAGATGAGGAGGAAGAGCGCCCCCAGCAATCTTATTTGATAGAAGCTCATCTTTAAAGCCAGTTTTTGCTAAAGAAATTGTTCCATTTAATGTTTTATCTGCGAAATTAGCCGTTAGTTTTACGAATGATAAATTAGAATCTAAGTCATCAGCCCGCTTCTCTACATGCATACCATTTCCAATATAATTTGCAGTACCTGATTGTGGCATTTCTGTTGTTGGATTTACACCAAATGCGACATAATAATCAGAACCTAAAGTAGGCTCCGTAAATTTTCCCCAGCGAATATTTTTATAGTTTTTGCCACTGATAGAACGCAATTCAGGAGAATCTGCCTGTAGTACTTCTTTCTCATTAGTTCCAATGACTGGACGTTCGTAATACCCTGATGGAATAATTTCAATTTCTTGACCTTCAACATTAACAAGATTCACGTTATTGTCATCATGTATTTGTCTTTCAATGACCGTCACTGTTTTATCTTCTTTATTAACCTCAAACCCCACTCTTTTAAGCGCGATTTGTTCTTCATTTTTTGGTTGTTCCGCTGGTTTTACTGGCTCAGTTGGTTTTACTGTCTCAGCTGGTTTCACTGTCTCAGCTGGTTTCACTGTCTCAGCTGGTTTTACTGACTCAGCTGGTTTTACTTGCTCAGCTGGTTTTACTTGTTCAGTTGGTTTTACTGACTCAGTTGGTTTTACTGGCTCAGCTGGTTGAGTATTGCTACCACCGCTACTTCCACAGGCGGCTAACGTTACAGTTGCAAGAATGGTTAAACTTAATTTAGAGAGATTAAATTTCATTGTTTTTCCTTAGGTAAAAATAAATAGGTGCATATTATAAAGAGATTTAAGATATCTTTTCAAAGAAAATATATTAATGATCAAAAAGATATAAAAATGGCTAACTTACGTTAGCCGTTTCATTTTAATCATACATCCCTAATTTCTTCTCTAAATAGTGGATATTCGCACCACCTTTTTGGAAATTTTCATCTTCAAGAATAAGTTCATGAAGAGGGATGTTTGTCTTGATACCGTCAATGATCGTCTCTGATAATGCATTTTGCATACGACGGATTGCGACATCACGAGTATCACCGTATGTGATTAATTTTGCGATCATAGAATCGTAGTGTGGTGGAACGGTATAACCAGCATATACATGAGAATCCCAACGAACCCCTAAACCACCTGGTGAGTGCAAGTGTGCAACTTTACCTGGCGATGGTAAGAATGTTTTAGGATCTTCTGCATTGATACGACATTCAATCGCATGACCTTTCACTTTAATATCTTCTTGTTTGTAAGAAAGTGGTAAGCCAGCTGCAATGCGCAATTGTTCTTTCACCAAATCTACACCGGTAATCATTTCTGTTACTGGATGCTCCACTTGAATACGAGTATTCATTTCGATGAAATAGAACTCACCATTTTCATACAAGAATTCAAACGTACCTGCACCACGATAACCAATTTCGATACAAGCATTCGCACAGCGAGTGCCGATGTCACGACGAACTTCTTCGGTAATATCTGGCGCAGGCGCTTCTTCCACCACTTTTTGGTGACGACGCTGCATAGAACAATCACGTTCTGCAAGATAAATTGCATTACCGTGTGTATCCGCTAAAACTTGGATTTCAATATGGCGTGGATTTTCTAAATATTTTTCCATATAAACCATGTCATTATTAAATGCTGCTTTTGCTTCAGCTTTTGTCATCGCAATGGATTCTTCAAGTGCATCTTCACTACGTACCACGCGCATACCACGACCACCGCCGCCGCCAGATGCCTTGATAATAATTGGATAGCCAATACGTTTTGCAATCTCTTTATTTTTTGCGATATCGCTACCTACTGGACCATCTGAACCTGGTACACAAGGTACGCCAGCTTTTTTCATTGCTTTAATCGCAGAAACTTTATCCCCCATCAAACGAATGACGTCTGCTGTTGGACCGATAAAAGTAAAGCCTGAACACTCAACTTGTTCGGCAAAGTCCGCATTTTCAGAAAGGAAACCATAACCAGGGTGAATCGCATCCGCACCAGTTACTTCTGCAGCTGCAATAATAGCAGGAATATTTAAATAACTTTTTACAGATGGAGCAGGTCCAATACAGACTGTTTCATCTGCAAGTAACACGTGTTTTAAATCACGGTCAGCGGTAGAATGAACCGCCACGGTTTTAATGCCTAATTCTTTACAGGCACGCAAAATACGCAGTGCAATTTCACCACGGTTAGCAATCACAACTTTTTCTAACATAACAATTTCCACTTGGGTGAAAAAATGGCGAGAAAGCTCGCCATTTCAGATTGATAGGGATTATTCGATAACGATCAATGGTTGATCAAATTCAACCGCTTCGCCATCATTTACTAAGATTGCTTTTACCACACCAGCTTTGTCTGCTTCGATACGGTTCATCATTTTCATCGCTTCAACGATACAAAGTGCATCGCCTACTTTGACTGTTTGTCCCACTTCTACGAAAGCTTTCGCTTCTGGGCTTGGGCTACGGTAGAATGTCCCTACCATTGGTGAACGCACTTGGTGGCCAGAAATTTCAGCCACTGGCGCTTCAGCAGGCGCCGCTGCCACAGGAGCAGCTGCAGGAGCCACAGCAGGTGCTACAGGCGCCGCTGCATATTGAATCGCAGCTGGTGCAACTGCTGGTGCTGCACGACTAATACGTACTGTACCTTCTTCTTCTTGCACTTCTAATTCAGTGATACCCGATTCTTCTACTAATTCAATCAGTTTTTTGATTTTACGAATGTCCATACGCTCTTCCTAAAAATATTAATGAATTTTCAACCGCACTTTCAAAATTCACTCCAAAGTGCGGTCATTTTGAAACCTGTTTTTTGTGTCGGCAAGATTACCGCAAAATCACGCACTTTGCGATAAATTTCTGCGAAAATCTGTAAATTTTGTGAAATTTTATGCTTTTTTATTTAAAAAATCTAACGCAAATTGGAGAGCAAACTCATAGCCTTTCGCACCTAAGCCACAAATCACCCCTTCAGCCACATCACTAAAGTAAGAATGGTGACGGAATGGCTCGCGCTTATGTACATTAGACAAATGGATTTCAACAAAAGGAATTGACACAGCAAGCAACGCATCACGCAATGCAACACTGGTATGCGTATAAGCTGCTGGGTTAATTAAAATAAAATCCACTTTCTGAAAACTTTGATGAATCTTATCGATTAACTTTTCTTCGCTATTTGCTTGAAAGCACGCCAAATTCACATCATGCTGCGCCGCAAGTTTTGCCACATTTTCTTCAATGGCAGATAACGAAAGCGAACCATAATGTTTCGGCTCTCTTGCGCCCAACATATTTAAGTTCGGACCATTTAACAGCAAAATATTGAATTTTTTTAACATTTTCACATCCTTTAGCTTGTGCGAATTATAGCGATTTTTTGTGTAATGGTGGTCGTATCTCTATACAATTTTAGTAATAAATTCTGAATTTAAATCAATTAGCGGTAAATCTGAGCCTGGCCATGCACGTAATACTTGATGTTGCATCAAATTTAACGTATCTAATCCAGGCGTCACATTGGGGGTATATTGTGCCGCGATACGAGCGAGTTGAGTCAATCCTAGGCTACTTTCAATGCTCGAGCTAATTACTGCTTTTATGCCTAAACTATGTGCTTGTGCGATCAGTTTTTGACAATCTTGTAGCGAACCAACCAGTGTTGGCTTAATTACAATGGCACTTAAGTGCGATTCTTTTTCTAAAAGGAAGTCAGGCTCTCGCACACTTTCATCCCAAGCAATATTAATGCCTGTTTGAGCTGCAAACTGGCGGCTTTCTTCACGTGTTTTACAAGGTTCTTCCAAAAATTGAATACGTGAACAATGTTGTGGTTTCACTTTCTCCGCAAATTTTAATGCCTTTTCTAAAGTCCATTGGCGATTCGCATCTAGACGTAATTGCAAATCAGGAATAGCTTCAAGAAACATATCCGTAATCAAGCCATCACGATTCGCTTCATACATGCCGACTTTGATTTTAGCAACTTTGTCACCTGGCATTTGATTCAGTTCTGAATATAACTCATCAGGATCGCCATAGCACAAAGGAGCAGTGTGATAGTTACCTTCCTCATTTAAATAACGTTTCATCTCATCCATCGCCGTGCTAATACCGAAGGCAACAGAAGGATAACAACCGTCAAGTGGAACTCTTGGTGCTTCACAACTTGCATGACACCAATTCGTCAGCCATTCAATGGCTTGCTCTTGCGCTTGTTCGATGGTTTCTTCACTAAACCCAGGTAAAGGTGCAATTTCTCCCCATCCATCACGGCTACAAGAAACACGCACGATTAGCCCCTCACGGCGTTTTAAAAAACGTCCACGTAAAATTAACTGACTATCGACGGGAATAGAATAACGATAAAGATTAAATGATTTGGTTTCCATCTTATTCTCCTTGATGACAAAAGTGCGGTTAAAAATACACAGATTTTAACCGCACGCATTCTATTTAAAAGGCACTTGTTTCATAAATAATTTACGTTTTACTCTCATAAATTCGTTTATGATTCTTTCAAAGACTGAAAATTTCGTTTGATTTTCACAAACCGACTCTCTACCTTTTTGCAAACTACTTTCAAAAGGCTTATCCGGATTCACAACAAAATCTTGCACACAAATCCCTGGTGAAAGCTGAACCACTTTGTAATCCTTTAAATTCAAAAAATGCTCAAAGATAAGAGAATCAATGGCCACCTCAAGGGGTTTATTTTTCACCTGTTCGAGAAGATATTTAGCACCCTTCGCTGTCACGGTATAACCCGCCGTTCCTGATTGCTTAAATGTTATGGGATAAATCTTTCTATCATACTTTGCTGGTCTAGGCGCGCGAAATACCATTCTTCCATTAGCTTCAAGCTTCAATACATCAATATCATCAGGCAAATAATCGACTTCTAACAGCTCTTTTGCATTCTCGCCTAAGTAAATATCATCTTCAAAAATATTGATATAATCCAAGTTCTTTTCTACTGCTAAATTCCATAGTGAGATATGACTTAACGCACAACCGATTTCCCCATCCCATAATTTAGCTTCTGAAGAGCGATCTAAAATAATATTAAATTTCTTTGCAACATCCTCAATATAATCTGGTGTCACTGCATCAAAAAATGAAAAAAGGATATTTTGCCGACCAAATTCTTGTTCAATATGTTTGCGACGTTTTGTTTCTCTGGTTAAGCTAATCACATAATTATGTTGTTTCACACAGGACATAAAATAATTCTAAAATATGAATAAGGATCGAGATATATCACGACAAGGCGGTTAAAAACACACTGATTTTGAACCGCACTTTTTTATGTCAAAATTAAGGATTACGTCTGAATTTGCTGAAGTCTGGTGCGCGTTTTTCGTTAAATGCGTTACGACCTTCTTGACCTTCTTCAGTCATATAGAACAACATGGTTGCGTTACCCGCGAGTTCTTGTAAACCTGATTGACCATCGCAGTCTGCATTCAATGCAGCTTTCAAGCAACGTAATGCAATTGGGCTGTTACGTAACATTTCACGACACCAACGCACGGTTTCTTTTTCTAAATCAGCGTAAGGCACCACGGTATTCACTAAGCCCATATCTAATGCTTCTTGCGCATTATATTGACGGCATAAGAACCAAATTTCGCGTGCTTTTTTCTGACCCACTAAACGTGCCATATAGCTTGCACCCCAGCCACCGTCAAATGAACCTACTTTAGGACCAGTTTGACCAAAGATTGCATTGTCTGCAGCAATAGTTAAATCACATAACATATGAAGTACGTGACCGCCACCAATTGCGTAACCTGCCACCATTGCTACAACTGGTTTTGGACAAGTACGAATATCACGTTGGAAATCCAATACATTTAAATGATGCACACCGCTTTCATCTTTGTAACCGCCGTAGTCACCACGAATTTTTTGGTCACCGCCAGAACAGAATGCTTTTTCGCCTTCACCGGTTAACACAATCACGCCAATTTTTTCATCGAAACGAGCATTAGAAAATGCATGGATCATTTCTTTAACTGTTTGCGGACGAAATGCATTGCGCACTTCTGGACGATTAATGGTAATTTTTGCAATACCATCAGTCGATTTGTGGAAACGAATATCAGTGTAACCTTCGCTATGATCAACCCACTCAACTGGTGCATATAAAACATCATCTTTTGGATTTTGCATTGTTCTTTCCTTTATAAGTGTAAAAAGTGCGGTCATTATAGCGGAAGTTTTTTAGTTCGGGAAAGAAAATCACTTCTCAATTAGAGAATCACTTTACAATCAGATTGTTGTTGCTAAAATTTTGCCATTCTAGATGTTATAAGGAAATTTAAGTGAGAAAATTTATTCTTTTTGGCGCCACTGTACTCTTAAGTGCTTGTGGTTTATTTAGCCCATCACAATCGCCGATCCCTGCAGAATTTGCACAAGCGGATTACCTCCTTTCAGATGTGAATGCGAAAACATGGGCTACGGCAAGTAAACAAGCTGAACAATGTATCTACCCGAATTTAACCCGTATTCAGCAACAACATTTTGCAAAAGAAGATAGCTACATTCATTCTCAATATGTCTTTTTCTATCCGTTAGAAAAAATCATCGGTGAAGACTATGTGAAAATGATTCAAAAAGATGAAAAATCGATGAATTATGCGACTTATCAATTTAAGAAATTCCGTACAGAAGTCGGTAATGTCGAGCCATTAGAACCTAAAGCTTGTCAAATCTTGCGTACTCAGGCAAAAGAAGATTTGGATGTCGTGAAAGGTCAATATGTAAATGGTATGGTAGATGAAACGAAGAATGATGACGGCACATTGAAGAAAAGTGGAGATGGCATTGCCACCAATCAGAACAAATTCTTCTTTGATATTATCAAATGGGGTTCTGCTCTTCTTCTCTAATTTTTTCATTATTTTCTATAAAAACAACGGCGTAACTATTTTTTACGCCATTTTTGTATTCAGCGAAAACGATTACGATCAAAAAAAGCTTAGATTTTAAGTAAAAAAGCAAAATAGCCATTTAAATTAAAGTCATTTTCAGCTAGTCTAACTGGAAATATTTTTTACAAGGAGAAAACATCATGACAACGCTTTTTGATATCGCACAAAACTGGTTAAACCAAGATCCTGATGCTGAAACTCACGCAGAATTAACCGCACTTTTAACGGCGGCAAAAAATGGTGATGAAAAAGCACACGCGGATCTACAAGCTCGCTTTAGTGACCGTTTACAATTTGGTACTGCAGGGCTTCGTGGACCTTTACAAGCAGGCCCTATGGGTATGAACCGTGTTTTAGTGGCACAGGCAGCAGGCGGTTTAGCGGATTATTTAAAAGATTACGACAAACAACCCTCTATCGTGATTGGTTACGATGGTCGTAAAAACTCTGATGTTTTCGCACGTGATACCGCTGAAATCATGGCGGGTGCAGGCGTGAAAGCTTATTTACTTCCACGTAAATTACCCACTCCAGTATTAGCTTACGCAATTCAATATTTTGATACCACTGCTGGTGTCATGGTGACTGCGAGTCACAACCCGCCGGAAGATAACGGTTATAAAGTTTACTTAGGTAAAGCGAATGGCGGTGGCCAAATCGTTTCGCCTGCCGACAAAGATATTGCCGCATTAATCGATAAAGTAGCAGCGGGCAATGTAAAAGATTTACCACGTAGCCAAGATTATGTGGTGTTAGATGATGAAGTGGTTAACGCTTATATCGAAAAAACTGCTTCTCTTGCTAAAGAGCCTAAAGCAGATATTAACTACGTTTATACCGCAATGCACGGTGTAGGCTATGAAGTATTAAGCAAAACCTTAACCAAAGCAGGTCTTCCACAACCTCACATTGTGGCAGAACAAGTATGGCCAGATGGCACATTCCCAACGGTAAACTTCCCTAACCCAGAAGAAAAAGGTGCATTAGACTTAGCGATTAAAGTGGCAAAAGAACACAATGCAGAATTCATTATTGCCAATGACCCTGATGCAGACCGTTTAGCAGTGGCTGTTCCAGATGCACAAGGTAACTGGAAACCTTTACACGGTAACGTAGTAGGTTGTTTCTTAGGTTGGTATTTAGCAAAACAATATCATGCAAAAGGTGAGAAAGGCGTATTAGCGTGTTCTTTAGTGTCTTCTCCAGCGCTTGCTGAAATTGCGAAAAAATACGGTTTCCAATCAGAAGAAACTTTAACCGGTTTCAAATACATCGGTAAAGTTCAAGGTTTATTATTTGGTTTCGAGGAAGCACTTGGCTACTTAGTTGACCCAGATAAAGTACGTGATAAAGATGGTATTTCAGCGGCGATCGTGTTCTTAGATTTAGTGCGTCACTTAAAAGCACAAGGCAAAACCTTAGCAGATTATGCCAATGACTTCACACAAGAATTCGGTGCTTATGTAAGTGGGCAAATTTCTATCCGTGTAAGCGATTTATCTGAAATTGGTAAATTAATGACCGCACTTCGTAACACCCCTCCAGCTGAAGTAGGTGGTGTTAAAGTGGCACAATTCATCGACCACACTAAAACTGATCGCCAAAGCGACATCCTTGTATTCGTATTAGAAAACGGTAGCCGCTTAATCGTTCGTCCATCTGGTACTGAGCCGAAAATCAAGTTCTATCTTGATGCTCGCGGTAAAGATCCAAAAGACGCGGATCACGTTTTAGCACAATTTGATGAAGGCGTTCGTCAACTCCTTCGTCAAGATGCTTACGGCAAACAAGATTGCTAATTGAGCAAACTATTAAATAATAAAAAACGCTAGGTTTGATGCCTAGCGTTTTATTTTTGCTTATTTCAATGCAAGTTGTAACTTGCCCTGATGTTTTTCTAATAAAGCCTCTGCTTGAGCACGATCTAATCCACTCAGAATCATCATAATCGCTAATTTCGCATTTTGATCAGCCTGCTTTAATGTCTCTTCTGCGAGAGCTTTATCGCAATCCGTGGCTTGCATGACGATACGAATGGCACGAGCTTTCAGTTTTTCATTACTTGCCTGAACATCCACCATTAAATTTTGATAGCATTTACCCATTAAGATCATAGAAGCTGTAGTAAGCATATTCAGTACTAATTTTTGTGCCGTACCTGATTTTAAACGGCTCGAACCAGTCAGTACTTCTGGCCCCACTACCGTATCAATGGCAATATCCACAATATTCGCCATCGCTGAATTCGGATTACTTGCAATCGAAACCGTCACTGAACCTAAACTTTTCGCATATTCCAATGCACCGATCACATAAGGTGTTCGTCCACTTGCGGCAATCCCCACTAACACATCTTTTGAAGAAAATTGAATGGTTTGTAAGTCAACCACGGCTTGTGCTTTACTGTCTTCCGCCCCTTCAATTGGATGACGCAATGCGCGCTCGCCGCCTGCAATAATACCTTTCACCATTTCAGGTGACACGCCAAATGTTGGCGGGCATTCAGAAGCATCGAGTACGCCTAATCGACCACTGGTTCCCGCGCCAATATAGACTAATCGACCGCCTTGTTGAAATGCAGCAACAATACATTCGACCGCTTGGGCAATTTGAGGTAAACATTTTTCAATTGCCAAAGGTACTTGTTTATCTTCCTCATTCATTAACTGCACAATTTCCAATGCAGACAAGCTATCTACATGCATGGAATTGGGATTCCGTTGTTCAGTAATTAAAGTTGAAAGGGTTTGTAATAAATTTTCTGCCATGGTTTATTCCTTTGGAAAAATCGCCCCTAAACTGACCGCACTTGTGGCGCCCGTCACACTCGGCAAATTAGCGGGTAAATTATGCATACGACGATAAGCCAACCAAGCAAAAGCTGCCGCTTCCACATAATCGATATCAAGTTCTAATTCCGTCGTCAGTTGAATACGCCAATTTGGTAATGCCTGTTTTAAGCCATTCATGATCGCCTGATTTTTAGCGCCACCACCACAAACAAGTAATCGACATGGTAATGTCGTCTGGATATTATTAAGGGCTAAAACAATACTTTGCACGGTAAATTCAGCCAAGGTGGCTTGCACATCTTGTGGTAAAAGTGCGGTCGTTTTGCCTGCTATTTTTTGAATTTTATTCTCTAGCCAAGCCAAATTAAATAATTCACGCCCTGTGCTTTTCGGTGGTGGAAGCTGAAAGAAATCCTCATCTAATAATGCCGCTAACAAATCTGGATTCACTTGACCTGAAACCGCCCATTCACCATTTTTGTCGTAAGCTTTGCCTTGATGTTTTTCGATCCATTGGTCGAGCAAGGTATTACCGGTTCCCGTATCAAAGCCAATGACAGGCTGTTCGGGTATCAATAAGGATACATTACTAATACCGCCAATATTCAGCACCACCGTTGCCCAATGAGGATCAAAAAATACCGCTTGATGAAAAGCGGGTACTAAAGGCGCCCCTTGTCCACCAAACGCCATATCTTTGCGTCGTAAATCACCAACGACCGTAATGCCTGTTTTAGCGGCTAATAAATTCATATCACCGATTTGCATGGTAAACGGAAATTGACCTTTTGGGGAATGCCACACTGTTTGGCCATGGCAGCCAATGGCTTCGATCTGTTCTGGCTTTAACTGGTGTTTACGTAAAAAATCATTTACGCAATCGGCATAAAGTAAACCAAATTGATGATCGAGTTCACCCAATGCTTGTAACGACGTTTCACCCGATTGAATAAGTGCGGTCACTTTTTCGCGTAAATTTGCCGGCATCGGCGTAAAATCTGCTGCAATTAATTTGGTTTGATTCGAATGGATGTCAGTAAGGGCAATATCCACCCCATCAAGGCTGGTGCCGGACATAATGCCAAGATAATAAGTCATAGTGTTCAATTCGTGAGTTTTTCAGAATTATAGCGGATTTTAAAAAAATAAAAAAAGAGAGAACATTGCGGCTCTCTCTTTTCATCATTAATGATGCTTATAAGTCATCAATGACTAAATCGTTTTTTAGCTATTGATGGAATAAGGTAATGGTTCAATTTTCAGAACAGTTCCATCTTCAGGTAAACGGAAAGGAATCCCTTCTTCCAAATCGTTATTCATCACCACGTGTAACCATAAAACGCCGTCAAAATTGACCGCACTTACGATCGTACCGGTTTTACGCCAAGCTGTTTCTAACTGCATTTCTATTTCGCTGCCGATTTTCGGTGTAACCGCTGTTTCCCCTGAAAGCACATACATCGCACGTTTATTGGCGCCACGATATTTGGCTCGTGCGACAGTTTCTTGCCCAATATAACAGCCTTTAGTAAAAGAAATCGCTTGTTCGATAGCTTGTAGATTTAATGCCTGCGGGATAAATTCATTTTGTGTTTCCGCACTCAAGCTTGGTAAGCCCGCTTGAATATCCGCACAAAGCCATTGTTTTTCATCGCCATTAAAGGTGACATCTAACGGTGTAGGATTGAGCAAAATTGTACGGTTTTCATCAATATCTAATTCAATCTGCGCGTGAATTCGACCGCACTTTTCACCAATCAAGCCGACAATTTGCCAATCCAATACTTGGAAAGTGACTTTTGAAAACACCGCGTATTTTTTTAAATGATCGAGTGGAGCCAATAAAGTTTTCGGCATTAAAATCAAAAACTGCTCTGCTGAAAGCTTAATTAAGCGGAACAACGAATTCATTTTGCCTTTAGGATCGCAATGCGCTGTAAGCGTTGAAGCGCCAGCTGCTAAATTCACCACATCACAAGTTAATTGGCCTTGCAGATATTTCTCCGCATCCACGCCCGCCACTTCCACCAAATCATAGTGGTTTAATGAAATAAATGTTGCCATGATTTTTCCTATTCAAGGTTTTGAATTTGCTCACGCATTTGTTCAATTAATACTTTCAACTCCACAGCAGAAGCGGTGATCTCTGCATTAATGGATTTAGATGCCAACGTGTTCGATTCACGATTAAGTTCTTGCATCATAAAATCCAGTTTACGTCCCACTGCCCCACCTTTTTTCAAGATATTATTGGTTTCTTTCACGTGCATTTGCAGACGATCTAATTCTTCCGCCACGTCCACACGTTGCGCCAGTAAAATCATTTCTTGTTCGACTCGTTGTGGATCAAGTTGAATCTTCGCTTCTTCAAAACGTTGCAATAAACGCTCACGCTGCCATTGTAAAACCGCCGGCATTTGTGACCGCACTTTTTCAGCTTCTACCGTGATGCCATCAAGACGTTGTTGAATAATGGCTTGCAATTTTTCGCCTTCACGTCCACGCATTGCAATAAATTCCACCAACAATTCATCAAAAGCTGTCAACAAATCTTGACTGATGGCATCTAAATCTTGCTCAGCCGCTTCCACCACCCCGGGATAACGCAATACATCCGTTAAATTGATTTCGCCCTCGCCAGCTTGCGACTTAATCCATTGTAAAGATTGGATAACTTGATTCGCTAATTCTTTATTTAAATTGAGCTCAGCCGCCGCTTGTTTTTTGCTATCAATACGCAATGAACATTCAATTTTACCGCGAGTGAGATTTTGACGAAGTTTCTCACGCAAAGCATTTTCCAAGCCACGGAATTGCTCAGGCAAGCGGAAAAAGTTTTCCAAATAACGTTGGTTAACCGAACGAATTTCCCAAACTGCATCGCCCCAATCCTTCTTGATTTCAAGGCGTGCAAAGGCTGTCATACTATAAATCATAAGCGCTCTCCTACTATTGTCTCTTGTCTTAATTGATTTGCCGGCTATTTTATCGGGAAAGTGCGGTCATTTCTACCGTACATTTTGTAGAAGAATTTTGTTTTCCCTACTTTACATACTGTAAAGATTAAAATACAATCATCGTAAATTTATTATTACAATCTAAGGAAGATAAAATGAACAAGACCGTGGGAAGTACCTTACTTGTTGCAGGAACCATGATTGGGGCGGGGATGTTGGCAATGCCACTCACCTCTGCAGGGATTGGCTTAACTGCGACTGTTTTCTTATTACTTGGCTTGTGGGCGGTGCTCACTTTCACCGCACTTTTATTCGTGGAACTGTATCAAACCGCTGACAGCGATGCGGGGATCGGCACACTTGCTGCACAATATTTTGGTAAAGCAGGGCGAATTATTTCCACCGCGGTTTTAATTGTCTTCTTATATGCCTTAATTGCCGCTTACGTAAGTGGTGGTGGTTCCTTATTAATGGATTTACTCCCAGCCATGGGCGATAAAGACACCATGAATAAAATCGCGGTGCTTGTATTCACCATTTTCTTCGGCAGTTTTATTGTCATCGGCACACACAGTGTGGACAAAATCAATCGCGTATTATTCTTTGTGATGATTGCTGCTTTTATCTTAGTGCTCGCGTTAATGCTACCGAACATCAAATTTGATAACTTAATGGCGATGCCAATTGATAACGCTTTAATTATTTCTGCAAGCCCTGTATTTTTCACCGCATTTGGTTTCCATGGTTCCATTCCAAGTTTAAATAAATACTTAGACGGTAATGTGAAATCCTTACGCATTGCGATTTTAGTGGGTTCTGGCATCACATTATTTGCTTACTTTTTATGGCAGCTTTCTACGCACGGCTTACTCAGCCAAAATGAGTTTTTACAAATTTTACGTGAAGACGCCACGTTAAATGGCTTGGTGAAAGCAACCTTAGAAATCACCCAAAGCCCAATTATTGCGAATGCGGTAAAAATCTTCTCCACTTTAGCATTGGTCACTTCATTCTTAGGGGTGGCATTAGGTTTATTAGAATGTATCGAAGACTTACTCAAACAATCTTTTGATATTCATGCAGGGCGTATTTCATTAGGTTTAATGACCTTTATTCCCCCAGTGCTTTTCTCCCTTTTCTATCCGGAAGGTTTTATTCTCGCTCTGGGTTATGCTGGTCAAATGTTCGCGTTCTACGCCGTGGTTTTACCGGTAGCATTAGTTTGGAAAGCACGCTCAATTCATCCAAACTTGCCATACCGAGTATGGGGCGGTAAAGCATTGTTAGTGCTTGTATTGGTACTCGGTGTGATTATTACTTCGATTCCTTTTGCCATCCGAGCGGGTTATTTACCTTTTGTTGTCGGTTAAAATGAGCGAAAAAAAGACCGCACTTTTAAGGTGCGGTCTTTTTTTATTTGTTTTCATATAAATGTGTGATTAACTGACCATTCAAGTATTCGCCAATATACACTTGCTCAATCGTCATGTTCTGTTTTTCTAACTCAGCTTTAACCCATTCTTCATCACGATCAATAATTTCTAAAACATCATCATCTAATTGTCCATCAATAATTAATGGATAACGTAAATCATCATCACCGTATCGAATAATCGAAAGTTGTCCATTTTGTTCAAATACCGCACGTTTAACCGTTTTGATTTCATAAATACCGGCAGCACGTAACTTAAACATGAGGTCATGAGCAGTAATACCGTTTTTCATACATTCAGCAGTTTTTACCTTGCCGTTTGAAATCACCGGAACTGGTTTACCATCAATCAACGATTTAACTAATTGGTTATGGTTTTTGATAAAACGAAGGGTAAAAATCAATAATGTCCAAAGTACGAGTACTAAAGAGAACTGAAATACCCCAATACTATCACTATAAATCACACCACCAATGATGCCACCCAGCACAAAGTTTTGTGCCTGATCCATCGCGGAGGTCGGCGCGAGGTTGCCTTTGCCCATTAAGTGAATTTGAAGTACGAGTCCAACAATACCCATGGCCAATTTTAAGCCTAATAATGTGTAGCCATCCATTATTTATCCTCCTTATCAATCACAGTAACATTCGGGTTTACTAAGTTAATTGGGGATAAGGTATACGCTGAAAAATCATTATTAAAATGGACTTCGAAATACTGATCCCGAATATTTAAAATCATGCCGTTCGTTAATGTACGGCTATTGGTACGAATATCTTCTTTCTGTAAATTTTGACTATCTTTCACCGAATTTAAAAATGTCACCAAGCTAGAGATATCAGCTGCATAGACTTCATTTCGCTCATATTGCTTATATTGCACACCGAGCAAGAAAATAATTAATAAAAGAAAGATAATACTGAGATCGCGATATTTGGTTTGTAACCGATGACGTAAATATAAGCTTGTCACCACAAGCAATGCACCTAACGAGACAAAAATGGCGATATATTTAAAATAACCTTCAAAAGACATCGCATTTTCTAAAAAAGCAAAAGAGAAAAAAGACATTTGTCATTCCTAACTTTAAAGAGAAAAACAGCTTACTACTGTAGCACAACGAAAACTGACTAGCTATTTTTATCACAGAAATTAAATTCGTTTTTCCGAAAAATCCCTTTTATAATGACCGCACTTTTGAAATAAAAAAGAGAAAAATATGAAAGCAATTCAGCCCGAAGATCAGGGATATTGGCTGCTCACCAAAGGATCGACGCTTTATTGGCAGGAAAATGATCTACCTTTTGGAACAGCAAAGGAACTCGATCTCACGACACAAAAAGCAATGTTGCTCGGGAAATGGAAATCACAACCTTTATGGCTTGTGGCAGAAAATGATCAAGATGAACGAGAATACCTTTCCTTACGGAGTTTGTTGTCATTACCGACTGAAGATTTTCATTTATTAAGCCGAGGCGTGGAAATCAATCATTTTTTGAAAACCCACCAATTCTGCGGAAAGTGCGGTCAAAAAGCGGAACAAACTCACGATGAGCTTGCGGTTCAATGCACAAGTTGTGGCTATCGTACTTACCCAGTTATTTGCCCTTCGATTATTGTCGCCGTTCGCCGTGGCACAGAGATTTTATTAGCCAACCATAAACGCCATTACACGCCAGGCAAAGCAGGTATTTACACCACGCTAGCCGGTTTTGTGGAAGTGGGTGAAACCTTTGAAGATGCAGTTCGTCGCGAAGTCTTTGAAGAAACTGGTATTCGCATTAAAAATATTCGCTATTTCGGTAGCCAACCTTGGGCATTCCCTAATTCACAAATGGTGGGCTTTTTAGCTGATTACGACAGCGGAGAAATTCAACTGCAAGAAACAGAACTGCATGATGCACAATGGTTTTCTAGCGCTGCCCCCTTGCCAGAATTACCGCCAACAGGTACTATCGCACTCAAATTAATTAATGCTACGCTTGAGCTTTGCAAAGCGGAACAAAATAAATAAAGGAAAGTCCATGTCTGAATTAAAAAATGATCGTTATTTAAAAGCCTTATTACGTGAACCAGTGGATATGACCCCCGTATGGATGATGCGCCAAGCGGGACGCTATTTGCCTGAATATAAAGCAACACGTGCAGAAGCAGGCGATTTTATGTCTCTTTGCCGCAATGCGGATTTAGCTTGTGAAGTTACCTTACAGCCACTTCGTCGCTATGCTTTAGACGCTGCTATTTTGTTCTCAGATATTCTGACCATTCCTGATGCGATGGGCTTAGGCTTAAGTTTTGGTGCAGGTGAAGGCCCGAAATTTGCTCATCCAATTGAAAATAAAAGTGCGGTCGAAAATTTACCGATTCCTGACCCTGAAGGCGAACTTCAATATGTGATGAATGCTGTTCGCACAATTCGTCGCGAACTAAAAGGCGAAGTGCCACTGATTGGTTTCTCTGGTAGCCCGTGGACACTGGCAACTTATATGGTTGAAGGTGGTAGCAGCAAAACCTTCAATAAAATCAAAAAAATGATGTATGCCGAACCGCAAACCTTACATCTTTTATTAGATAAAGTAGCGGATTCCGTGATTTTATACCTAAACGCACAAATCAAAGCAGGTGCACAAGCGGTCATGGTGTTTGATACCTGGGGCGGTGTGTTAGGTCATCGTGAATATTTAGACTTCTCTCTGCAATATATGCACAAAATCGTCGATGGTTTAATTCGTGAACACGATGGTCGTAAAGTACCGGTGACTTTATTTACTAAAGGTGGCGGCTTATGGTTAGAAGCGATGGCAAATACAGGCTGTGATGCACTCGGATTAGACTGGACAGTTAATTTGGCTGATGCGAAAGCGCGTGTGGGCCATAAAGTGGCGCTACAAGGCAATATGGATCCAAGTGTGTTATATGCACCTGCAGAGCGTATTGAGCAAGAAGTGCGGTCAATTTTAGCTGATTTTGGACAAGGCAGCGGCCATGTATTTAACTTAGGCCATGGAATCCACCAAGATGTGCCTGAAAGTGCACCAAAAATCTTCGTGGATGCCATTCATGAATTCTCAAAAGCCTATCATAAATAAGCGAGAAGAAAATGCGAAATCCGATTCACAAGCGCCTAGAAAATGTTGAAAGCTGGCAACATCTGACCTTTATGGCTTGCTTATGCGAACGCATGGCACCGAACTTTGCCCTGTTTTGTCAAATGACCGAACAGGAGCAAGCAGAAAAGACCTATCACAACATTTTAAATTTAGTGTGGGAATTTCTAACGGTTAAAGGGGCGAAAATCAATTTCGAAAACCAATTAGAGAAGCTCGAAGAGATTATTCCTGATGTGAATAATTATGACTTCTTTGGTGTGGTACCCGCTCTCGATGCTTGTGAAGCGTTAGGTGAATTATTGCATGCCATTATCGCAGGCGAAACACTCGAAAAAGCGATTCAAATCAGCCAAATTTCGTTAGGTACGGTTTGTTCTTTGTTAGAAACACAAGAAAATCGTGATCTTTCTGAGAGCGAACTAAAAAGCCGTGAAGAAATTGAAGAGGAACTTGACCTTCAATGGCAAATCTATCGCTTACTCAAAGACTGTGAAAAACGTGATGTTGACTTGATTTTATCCCTCCGAAACGAGATCAAACAGGAGGGAATCTCCAATATTGGTATAAAAATTGAGCAATAACGTGAGATTTGTCACAATTTTTACAAATCGAGCTTTTATTTCCCGCTCAGTTAGATTAGACTTGCCAAGCCGTAGCAGTTAAAAGCTACGCTTATTTGAATAGAGTCAAATTTTAATTTAACAGAAGGTACAAATTTATGAACAAAACAGATTTAATCGATGCAATTGCAAGTGCAGCTGAATTAAACAAAAAACAAGCTAAAGCTGCATTAGAAGCTACTCTAGCGGCGATTACTGGTAGCCTTAAAAAAGGTGAACCTGTTCAATTAATCGGTTTCGGTACATTCAAAGTAAACAAACGTGCAGCACGTACTGGCCGTAACCCACAAACTGGTGCAGAAATCAAAATCGCAGCATCTAAAGTACCAGCTTTCGTATCTGGTAAAGCATTAAAAGACGCAATCAAATAATTAGTCTTAAAACGAATTTTAATTGAACCCTGCTTTGTCAGGGTTTTTTGTTGCCTAAATTTTAGCTTTACAATCATCATTTTGTCGATATAATTCCGAACCGAAACTTATTACGGGATATAAATAATGAAACGAAACATTCAACACCGAAATACCCAACAACGCAGACATGCCATCATGCAACTTCTGCAGGAACAAGGTGAAGTCAGTGTAGAACAGCTAGTACAGTTATTTGACACCTCTGAAGTGACGATTCGAAAAGATCTCACTGCATTGGAAAGTAATGGTTTCCTTCTTCGTAAATACGGTGGTGCCATTTTAATGCCACAAGAAATCATCGAAGAAGAACAAGATGATGAACTTTCGCAACGAAAGTTAGTCTTAGCAAAGGCAGCTGCAGAACGTATTCGTGATCACAATCGCATTATTGTGGATAGTGGCAGCACAACCGCCGCCTTGATTAAACAACTTAATCGCAAGCAAGGCTTGGTTGTGATGACGAATTCGCTTTCTGTGGCCACCGCATTACGTTCACTCGAAAATGAACCGACACTCTTAATGACGGGAGGCACTTGGGACACGCGTTCTGAATCCTTCCAAGGCAATATTGCCGAGCAAGTCCTACGTTCTTATGATTTTGACCAATTATTTATTGGTGCCGATGGCATTGATTTAGAACGTGGTACAACAACATTTAATGAGTTGGTTCGCTTAAGCCAAGTGATGGCTGAAGTATCTCGTGAAGTGATTGTGATGGTGGAATCACAAAAAATTGGCAGAAAAATGCCAAATGTGGAATTAACCTGGCAGCAAATTGATGTGCTGATTACCGATAACAAATTATCTCAGGCCGACAAAGAAGCCATAATGGCGCAAGGCGTAGAAGTAATTTGTGTAGATGTGGCATAAAGTGCGGTCAGAAAAATAAGACTTTTAATTTTAGTAAATAAGGAAAAACTATGTGTGGTATTGTTGGTGCGGTAGCACAACGTGATGTAGCAGAAATTTTAATTAATGGTTTACACCGCTTAGAGTATCGTGGTTATGACTCTGCAGGTGTTGCTGTCGTGGATCCAAACCATGAATTACACCGCGTGCGCTGCTTAGGTAAAGTAAAAGCCCTTGATGAAGCAGTTGCAGTAAAACCATTAATCGGTGGTACAGGGATTGCACACACGCGTTGGGCAACCCATGGTGAACCGTCTGAAGCCAATGCTCACCCGCATACTTCAGGTAACTTTGCTGTCGTCCATAACGGTATTATCGAAAATCACGAAGAATTACGTGAATTACTTAAATCTCGTGGTTATGTGTTCAATTCTCAAACTGATACAGAAGTAATCGCTCACCTTGTTGAATGGGAAATGCGTACAGCCTCAAATCTTCTTGAAGCTGTTCAAAAAACCGTAAAACAACTTACTGGTGCATACGGTATGGTGGTATTAGATCGCGAACATCCAGAACATTTAGTTGCAGCGCGTTCAGGCAGCCCATTAGTGATTGGTTTAGGGATCGGCGAAAACTTCCTGGCATCTGACCAACTCGCGTTATTAAGCGTGACTCGTCGTTTCATCTATTTAGAGGAAGGCGATATTGCAGAAATCACACGTCGTACCGTGGATATTTACGATGCGAATGGTCAAAAAGTAGAACGTGAAGTGCATGAGTCTAACCTTGAAAATGATGCAGCAGAAAAAGGCAAATTCCGCCATTTCATGCAAAAAGAAATCTATGAGCAACCAAATGCATTAATCAACACCATGGAAGGTCGTATTCTTCATAATAACGTGATCGTGGATGCTATTGGTAATGGCGCAGCTGAAATTTTAGAAAAAGTTGAACACATTCAAATCGTGGCTTGTGGTACCTCATATAATGCAGGAATGACCGCTCGTTACTGGTTTGAAGCACTTGCTGGCGTGAGCTGTGATGTTGAAATCGCATCTGAATTCCGCTATCGCAAATTTGTGACTCGCCCAAATAGCTTGTTAGTGACTATCTCTCAATCAGGTGAAACGGCAGATACCCTTGCAGCACTTCGTCTTGCAAAAGAAAAAGGTTACATGGCTGCCTTAACAATCTGTAACGTATCAAGTTCATCTTTAGTACGTGAATCGGATCTTGCATTCATGACTCGTGCAGGCGTAGAAGTCGGTGTGGCATCAACCAAAGCATTTACCACTCAGTTGGCTGCATTGTTAATGTTAGTCACTGCAATTGGTAAAGTAAAAGGCAATATCTCAAACGAACAAGAAGTGGAAATTGTCAAAGCATTACAATCACTTCCTGCTGAAGTTGAAAAAGCGCTTGCGTTTGATAAAGACATTGAAGCGTTAGCAGAAGACTTCGCAGAGAAAAACCATGCACTTTTCTTAGGTCGTGGTGAGTTCTACCCTATCGCAATGGAAGCTTCATTGAAATTAAAAGAAATTTCTTATATTCATGCTGAAGCTTATGCGGCGGGTGAATTAAAACACGGTCCACTCGCTTTAATTGATGCGGACATGCCGGTTATCGTAGTTGCACCAAACAATGAATTGCTTGAAAAAGTGAAATCAAACATTGAAGAGGTACGCGCTCGTGGTGGTCAACTTTATGTGTTCGCTGATAAAGAAGCGGGCTTCACACCAAGCGAAGGTATGAAAATTATCACTATGCCAAAAGTGAATGAAATTATTGCGCCAATTTTCTACACTGTTCCAATGCAATTATTGTCATACCATGTGGCATTAATTAAAGGAACTGACGTAGACCAACCTCGTAACTTAGCGAAATCGGTAACCGTAGAATAAAGTGCGGTTGAAAATCAGCACGTTTTAATACAAAAAAGCACAGGTTTAATCCTGTGCTTTTTGTTTAAATAAACCGATAACCGTTTTCTGTCACTTCCAAAATTGAGGCATAATCCTTTCGCCAATCGCCTAACACTATTCGTGTGTACGCATTTTCCTGATGAATGGCTTCTCGATGCGTATGACCGTGAATTAACCACTCAACGCCAAATTCTTTTACGGTTTGTGCCGTAAACGCTAAATTCACATCCATGATATCCAGTGACTTATATTGCTTATCTTGTTTACTCTTCGCACGAATTTTCTCTGCAATTTTTAACCGCACTTTTAATGGCAAACATAAAAATAGTCTTTGTCGCCAATTTTGATGCACTTTTCGGCGAAATTGCTGATATTTCACATCATCAACACATAACGTATCACCATGACAAATTAAGGTTTTCACACCATAAAGATCAACACAATGATAGTCAGGCAATAACGTTAAACCACAATCTTGTGCAAATTTTTTCCCGACGAGAAAATCACGATTGCCATGAATGAAATAACAAGCAATGCCCTTTTCTGTCAGGTTTTTAATCAACTGTTTTACTTGTGAGATTAAAGGTGAAGTTTCATCGTCACCAATCCAAAAATCAAAAAGATCCCCCAAAATATAAACCGCTTGGGCTTCTTGTGCTTTGTTTTGCATAAAATCGTTAAAAAGTGCGGTTAATTCTGGATGCGTTTCGCTCAAATGAAGATCTGCAATAAAATAAATGGGTTTCATAACTATTCCGTCATTTTTTTCATTAGATTAGCACACATTTTTGTGTAATTTGCTATACTTTCCAAAAATTTTAATTAGGTATTTTCTATGTTAAAAATCGCCAGAATTCTCATCGTTGCACTTTGTTGTATTTTAATTTGTGTGCTCGGTACGATCTATTCCTTTATTCGTTTTAAAAATCCAAGCAATGTGGGCGTTATGGCTCGCTGGTTTGGCCGCTTATACCCTTTATTTGGCTTAGAAGTAGAACACCGTTTTCCACAAAATAAAGAGAATATGCCGCGTTGTATTTATATCGGTAACCACCAAAATAATTTCGATATGGTGACCATCTCTTACATGGTATTACCTCGCACGGTGAGTGTAGGTAAAAAAAGCCTGATTTGGATTCCTTTCTTCGGTATTTTATATTGGGTGACGGGCAATATTTTCTTAGATCGTGAAAATCGCTCTAAAGCACACAGCACGATGACAGAACTTGCTCGTCGTATCAATAAAGACAACCTGTCAATTTGGATGTTCCCTGAAGGTACACGTAGCCGTGGTCGTGGTTTATTACCATTCAAAACAGGTGCATTCCATGCTGCAATTGCGGCTGGTGTGCCAATTGTGCCCGTAGTGTGTTCGACGACGCATAACAAGATTGATTTGAATCGTTGGGATAATGGTAAAGTGATTTGTGAAATGATGGATCCAATTGATGTGTCATCGTACACAAAAGACAATGTTCGCGAACTTGCTACTTACTGCCACGATTTGATGGAAAAACGCATCGCTGAACTCGATGCTGAAATTGCACAAGGAAAATAATATGTTGCGTCTTTCTCGTCGCCAATTATTAAAAACTACCGCAATTTCAACCGCACTTGCCGCCACACCTCAATCGGTATTAGCGGCATCCCGTGAAAAATTAACCATTCCACCATTGATGGAAGCGAAACGTGGCCGCCCCATTATTCTTAATATGGAAGAAACCGGCTACAAATTAGATGGTTCCCATAGTGTCAGTGTGTGGGGTTTTAACGGTAATTATCTTGGCCCCACTATTCGCATCAAATCGGGTTCTTTTGCAAAACTCAATTATCACAACAATTTGCCACAAAGTATTGCTCTCTCTATTCAGGGATTACAAGCCAGTGGCGAATTATTTGGTGGTGCTGCAAAAGTCCTCAAAAAAGGGGAATCTTGGGCACCCATTATCCCAATCGACCAACCTGCCGCGACTTGCTGGTATCGGTCTGCAACCCTTGCGAACTCGGCTTATCAAACCTATCGCGGCATTGTGGGAATGTGGTTGATTGAAGATGATCAAAGCCTAAAATCACAACTTCCTCATAAATATGGCGTGGACGATATTCCATTAATCTTACAAGACATGGAATTTAACGGCGACGGATTACAATTATTTAAGCAAAATCAACCGCACTTTGTCGGTAATCGTCTTCTTGTTAATGGTCAAGAAGCGCCTTATCTTGACGTCCCTCGCGGCTGGGTGCGTTTGCGTTTGCTCAATGCTTCATTAGCAAGAGCCTATGATCTCCGTTTAGATAACGAACAAGACATGTTGCTCATTGCCAGAGATTTAGGTTTTCTACCGCAAGGTAAAGCAATTAATTCTCTCATTCTTGCACCAGGTGAACGTGCCGAAGTGTTAGTCAATGTAAGCGAAGGTGAGGGTGTATCGCTCATCTCCGGTGTCAAACGTGGTTTCTTCGATAAAATTAAAAACGTATTCAGTTCAGGTAACGATTTTGCGGATAACACCGTTTTAGAACTTCGCCCACAAGGTGAAATCTCCGCATTCAGTAAAAAAATGAATGAGCAATTTAATACTGATGCCACGGCTATGCTCGAAAGTAAAATCGCCCAAGAACGCACCTTTGAATTGGATGTAACGAATGGCTTAATCAACAAACAACGCTTTGACCCGCGTCGGGTTGATGTTTCGGCTAAAGTCGGCACTGTCGAACGTTGGATTATCAACAGCTCACTGCCTGTCGGCTTCACCATTCAAGGCGCTAAATTTGTTATTGAAAGCCAAGATGATGTTAATGTCGATGCGTCGGAACTTGCCTGGAAAGACACGGTTTGGGTGAAAAAGAAAGTACAAATTTTAGTAAAATTTGAACAACCTTCGTTAAATACTCACCCCTTCTTATTTGGCTCATCCAATTTAATGCTGGCAGATATGGGCTGCCTTGGTATAATGATCGTTCAATAAAATAATGATATAAAAAGGAATCTAACATGAAAAAAATCTCAACATTCGCTTTAATTGCGACCTTATTTTCAACAGGCGCATTCGCTGCGGCACCAGAATTAAAAAACGCGGCTAAAAATACAGCAAATGAGCCCACTATTTATCTCTCTGTGTTTGATAGAGCTCAGAAGCCATCATCTGATTTGAATAAAAAAGAAACCTCCCGTTCCAATAAAACCGAGAAAGTATGTTGGGTAGCAACGGGTGATTTTGGTAAAAAAGCAACGGTAAGCGAAACATTTAAAGCACAAGCCCCAACTGCATTCACTAGTTCGATTGAGAATGCAAAAGTGGTTTCATCACCAAATAAAAAAATCCATACCATCACTTATACCAGACCAACGATTGATAATGGTAAATATATGATGAACTGCTGGACATTCGACCGCCGAGATCCAATCGGCAAATATGTACTGACTATCAAAATTGATAAACACGAATTTGAAAAACAAGTTTTCTACGTGACTGAGTAAGAAAAACACTCAAAAAACGACCGCACTTATATGTGCGATGTTTTAAAACTAAAGCAAAAGACCGTTTAGAATTCAATTTTCAGACGGTCTTTCTTTCTCTGCTTTACAGCTGATAATAAACCCATTCATCATTCAAGGAGCAAACCATGCGCCAAGCACAACAAATCTTTGATTATGCAGCCAATCAATATTCGACGCGGCCAGAATATCTTTGGGAAAAATATCCCGAATATGCCATCTTGCGCCATGGTAATGCCAAAGGGAAATGGTATGCGCTTATTGGCAAAATCAGTAAAACTAAACTTGGTTTAAAAGAAGAAGGAGAGACTGATTTTATCAATCTCAAATGTCCACCCGATATGGTGAGTATTTTGCGACAATCACCTAATTTCTTGCCCGCCTACCACATGAACAAAACTCACTGGCTAACGATTGTGTTAGATCATGGCGTAGAAACCGAAGAAATCTTTAAGTTGTTGGATTGGAGTTACGACTTAACAAAGTAGAAGGTAAGTTTGATTATTTGGTGAATAAAAAACCGCCTGAAACCCAACCGTTCAGACGGCCTTTATTTCTACCTAGCCAACGCTCGTTGCAAGCTCTGCGTCCAAGCGGTTCTAAATGCGGCATCTTTCGCAAAAAGTTTGTATAGCTCCAATTCATCCCGATGGCGTTCGCTCATCACATCGCG
>ERZ773145.529-NODE-529-length-37442-cov-7.477519_pt1 | contig 37442 bp, 27 predicted proteins | sample MGYA00580848_ERZ773145 | MGnify/ENA primary metagenome ERZ773145 (study PRJEB29015, sample SAMEA2737858) | human gut metagenome | biome: human gut; feature: human-associated habitat; material: faeces | place: China | collected 2012 ... | reverse complement strand
CCGGAGCTGTACGACCTGTTCCTGCGGCTGGAATTTCAGAAGCTCATCGACAAATACCACCTGCGCCCCCACCAGGAGACGGCGGAGAAGCCGGAGAGCACCGCCACGGTGGTCCCCGTCCGGACGGAGGACCAGGCCCGGGACCTGCTGGCCCAGTGGCGGCAGGCGGAGTCTGTCACCGTATATGCGATGCCGGACCTGTCCGCCCTGTCCGTCCAGTGGGACGCCGGGGAGAATGCCTCCTGGGCGGCGGAGCTGTGGACCGGGGACTATCAGGGGGACTGGCAGGCCCTGCTGGCGGCGCTGTTCGCCGCCGATATCCCCAAGGTGTCCCACAACGTCAAGGACCTGATGCGCACCCTGCTGGACGCGGGCCTTCCGGCGGAGGGCTTCGTGTTCGACACCGCCCTGGCGGCCTATCTGCTGGACGCCACCGCCGGAAAATACGACCTGCCCCGGCTGTTTGTGTCGTATTTCAACCAGGAGCTGCCAAAGCCCGTCCATCTGGAGCCCGAGGCCTTCTCTCCGCTGGGAGACCGGGCTGCCGCCTGGGCGTCGCTGCACAGCTATGGCGCAGCGATAGAGGCCCTGTATGGTGTGCTGTTGCCCCGGCTCCGGGAACAGGGCATGGAAAAGCTGTACTTCGATGAGGAGCTTCCGCTGTGCCGGGTGCTGGCGGACATGGAGCGCAGCGGCTTCCTGGTGGACGGCGGGGCCCTGGCCCGGTTCGGCCGGGAGCTGTCCGACACCATCGACCGGCTGGAGCAGCGGATTTACGCCGCCGCCGGGCAGCAGTTCAACATCAATTCCCCCAAGCAGCTGGGAAAGGTCCTGTTTGAGGACCTGGGCCTGCCCCACGGGAAAAAGACCAAAACCGGCTGGTCCACCAACGCCGACGTGCTGGAGAAGCTGAAGGACCACCCCCTGGTGGCGGACGTGCTGACCTACCGGCAGTATGCCAAGCTGAAAAGCACCTATGCCGACGGCCTGCTGAAGGTCATCGACCCGGATGGCCGCATCCGCACCAGCTTCCAGATGACGGTAACGGCCACCGGCCGCCTGTCCTCCACGGAGCCGAATCTTCAGAATATCCCCACCCGCACGGAGCTGGGCAGCAAAATGCGGGAGATGTTCGTGGCGGCCCCGGGCCATGTGCTGGTGGACGCCGACTATTCCCAGATCGAGCTGCGGCTGCTGGCCCACATCTCCGGCGACACCGCCATGCAGCAGGCCTTCCTGTCCGGTGAGGACTTCCACACCGTCACCGCCGCCCGGGTGTTCCATGTGCCCCAGGACCAGGTGACCCACCAGATGCGCTCCCGGGCCAAGGCCGTGAACTTCGGCATTGTCTACGGCATTTCCGCCTTCTCCCTGTCCCAGGACATCGGCGTCACGGTGCAGGAGGCCAAGGAGTATATGGACCGGTATTTCGCCACCTATACCGGGGTGAAGCAGTATATGACGGACGTGGTGGACAAGGCCCGGGAGCAGGGCTATGTGGAGACCCTGTGGCACCGCCGCCGGGCTTTGCCGGAGCTGAAAAGCTCCAACTTCAATATGCGGTCCTTCGGCGAGCGGGTGGCCCTGAATATGCCCATCCAGGGTACGGCGGCGGACATCATCAAGCTGGCCATGGTCCGGGTCCACAGCCGCCTGGCCCGGGAGGGCCTGGCCGCCCGGCTGATCATGCAGGTCCACGATGAGCTGATCGTGGAGTGTCCGGAGGAGGAGGCCCCCCGGGTGGAGGCCCTTTTGCAGCAGGAGATGCAGGGCGTGGCGGAGCTGTCCGTCCCCCTGCTGGCGGAGGCCCACACCGGCCGCAACTGGCTGGCCGCCAAGGGCTGATATTGCGTAACGAAACCATTAAGGAGCAAATACCATGACTGATTATTTTGCCGTGCAGCTGCCGCCGGAGCAGATCCGCAGCATCAGCTCCATCGGCCTGGCCCATATAGGCGACGCGGTGTATGAGCTGCTGGTGCGCACCTGGCTGTGCGCTGGGGGCAAGGCCACGGGAAAGGGCCTGCACCGGGCCGCGGTGGCCCTGGTGTGCGCCCCCCGGCAGGCGGAGCTGGCGGAGAAAATTCTCCCCCTGCTGACCCAGGAGGAGCAGGATGTGTTCCGCCGGGGCCGCAACGCCAACGTCCATTCCATCCCGGCCCATGCCAGCCGGGCCCAGTATCAGCAGGCCACGGCCCTGGAGGCTCTGCTGGGCTATCTGTATCTCCAGGGGCGGCACGACCGGGTCAACGAGCTGTTCTGCCGGATGATGGAGGGGGAGTAATATGCCGCTGGACGCCATTTGCCTGAGTGCCGTGGTCCGGGAGACCGCCGCCCAGGCGGAAAACACCCGCATAGAGAAGATTCAGCAGCCCGCCCGGGACCAGGTGGTGCTGCTGCTGCGGGGCGGGCGGCGGCTGCTGCTGTGCGCCGGAGCCACCCAGCCCCGGCTGCACCTGACGGAGCAGCTGCGGGACAATCCCTCCCAGCCGCCCATGTTCTGTATGCTGCTGCGCAAGCACCTGGCGGGAGGGCGCATTTTGTCCGTTGTCCAGGAGCCCCTGGAGCGGGTGGTGACCCTGACCATCCAGGCCGCCGACGAGCTGGGGGAGCAGCGCCAGTGGCGTCTGATCCTGGAGGCCATGCCCCGGCACGCCAATCTCATCCTGGTGGATCACCAGGGCCGGATCACCGACTGCCTGCGGCGGGTGGACTTCGAGATGTCCCAGCAGCGGCAGGTGCTGCCGGGTCTGTTCTATCACCTGCCGCCCCGTCAGGAAAAACGCTCGCCCCTGGAGGTGAGCCGGGAGGAGTTTTTGGAGCTGCTTTCCGCCCTGCCGGAGGATACGCCCCTGGACGGGTGGCTGCTGGACACCTTCACGGCCCTGCCGCCGCTGATGGCCCGGGAGCTGGTCTGCGCCGCATACGGTGAGACAGACGCCCGTTTGTCCCGGGACAGGGGCGAAAAATTGTGGGACAGCCTTGGGACATGGCGGGACAGAATCGTCGTCGGCGGCTTCGTGCCCACCCTGCTGCGCCGGGCCGGCCGGCCGGCGGATTTCACCTATTGCCCCATCACCCAGTACGGCGCTGCCGTGGAGCAGGAGAGCTTCGACAGCTTCGGCAGCCTGTTGGACGAATTTTATGAGGGCCGGGATCAGGCGGACCGGGTCCGGCAGAAGGGCCAGGACCTGATGAAGTCCGCTACCGCCGCCCGGGACCGGGTGCGCCGGAAGCTGGCGGCCCAGGAGAAGGAGCTGGCCGCCACCCGGGACCGGGAGCGGCTGCGCATCTGCGGCGAGCTGATCACCACCAACCTCTACCGCATGGAGCGGGGCATGAACCGCCTGACGGCAGAAAATTACTATGAGGATGGTTGCCCACCAATGGACATCCCGCTGGATGTGCGGCTGGGGCCCCAGGAAAACGCCGCCCGGTATTTCAAGCAGTACGCCAAGGCCAAGACCGCCGAGAAAATTCTGACGGAGCAGCTGGAAAAGGGCCGGGAGGAGCTGACCTATCTGGAAAGCGTGGTGCAGGAGCTGTCGCAGGCGGAGGCGGAGCAGGATTTCAACGACATCCGCGCCGAGCTGGAGAGCGGCGGCTATCTGAAAAACCGGGGCAAAAAGCAGCCGGGGTTCCAGCGGGCCTCCAAACCCAGGCAGTTTGTGTCCTCCGCCGGGCTGCGGATCCTGGTGGGACGCAGCAACCGGCAGAACGACCGGCTCACCGCCAAGGAGGCCGACCGGAGGGATATCTGGCTCCACACCCAGAAGATCCACGGCTCCCATGTGATTCTGTGCACCGGGGGCCAGGAGCCGGACGAGACCAGCCTGTATGAGGCGGCGTGCCTGGCGGCGTACTATTCCCAGGGCCGGGAGGCTGGGAAGGTGCCGGTGGATTACACCCCGGTGCGGTATGTGAAAAAGCCCGCCGGGGCCAGGCCGGGCATGGTGGTGTACACCACCTATCAGACCATGCTGGCCGTTCCGGACGGCCAGCTGGTGAAGAAGCTGGCAGGAAAATAAAATGTGAGATAAAGCTCAGCCCCCGCAGGCATTTGCCTGCGGGGGCTGGTTTTGCCTATGGGGTTAAGGGGGGAACCGTCCTTACCCGTTGGGCAGGGACTTCACGGTGACGGTGGTGTGGGCCACCAGCTTGTTCCCGGAATAGATGTGGATGAAGTAGGTGCCGGTGGTGTTGTGGCGGGTCAGGTCAGCCGCAGCCACCCAGGCGCCGCCGATGTTCTCGCCCTTGTACCAGACCAGATCATCCTGGCCGCCGGCGCTGCTCCACACGGCGAAGCGGATGCTGCTGTAGCCGGTGGCGCTGTAGAGCCGCAGCTTCATCCAGGCGAAGTCGTCGGTGACGATGGCCTGGGCGCTCTGCTGAGGCGGCATACCGTAGACATTGGCGGTGGTGTGGGCCACCAGCTTGCCGTCGGCATAGACGTGGATGAAGTAGCCGCCCAGGGTCTTGTGGTTCAACAGCTTCACACCGGCGGACCAGGTGCTGCCGGTGAGGCGGCCGTCGTACCAGACCAGGTCGTCCTGACCGTTGGCATTGCTCCACACGGCGAAGCGGACCTTGCCATACTTGGCGGTGGTGGTCAGGGCCAGCTCCATGGCGGCGTTATCGGCGGAGACGGTGGCCGTCAGGCCGGGCTTGACGCCGGGGGCGGGAGCGGGCAGGCTCTTGACCTGGGCAGTGGTGTGAGCCACCAGCTTGTTCCCGGCATACACATGGATGAAGTAGGTGCCGGTGGTGTTGTGGCGGGCCAGATCCACGTCATAGGTCCAGCTGCCGCTGCCGCCGTTCTTGGCGGTGTACCAGACCAGGTCGTCCTGGCCGCCGGCGCTGCTCCACACGGCGAAGCGGATGCCGCTGTAGCTGTGGGCGGTATCCAGCCGGATGGACATGGTGCGGCAGTTGTCGGACACCTGGGCCGTGACGGTGTCGGGAGCCGGGAGCTTCGCCACCTGGGCGGTGGTGTTGCCGATGAGCCGGTTCTGGCCGGAGTCGGAGGAGTAGGCGTGGATGAAGTAGGTGCCGGTGCTGTTGTGGTTCACCAGGGGCACGGTGCAGGTCCACTGGCCGGAGGAATTCTTCTTGGCGGTGTACCAGGTCAGGTCATCCTGGCCGTTTACGCTGCTCCACACGGCGAAGCGGACGTTGGAGTGGGCGTGGCCGTTGCCGGCGTCCATGGTCACCGTCATGGTGCGGCATTCGCTGTCCACCACGGCGGAGACGGTGTGGCGCTTGGCGGGGGTGCTGGAGGTGTGGGACGCGCCGCAGTAGCGGCAGACGTACTTCACCTGACCTGCGCTGACGCAGGTGCTGGAATCACTGGCCACGGTGTCGGTGTGGCCCACCACGTGGGTGTTCTGGAAGGTCAGACCGTCCAGCAGCTGGCCGTGGATGCCGTGGTTATACACATGGACCAGATACCGGCCCACCACGTTGTACTTGCACATGGGGACCCGGATGGTGTAGGTGCCGTCGCCGTTGGCGGTGGCATTGTACCAGACCAGGTCGTCCTGGCCGTCCTGCTGGCTCCAGGCGGCGGCCATGATGTTGCTGTAGTTCTTGCCCTGACCGGCGGGAGGCGTGATGGTGACCACGATCTCCTTCTCATCGGCGGACATACGGCCCCGCAGCAGCTGATACAGGCGGCCGTCGCTGCCGAATTCGTACCAGGTCTTGCCGATCAGGCGGCGGCCGGTGTACATGACGCCGAAGTCATCGCCCAGGTCGGAGGTCTCGAAGTAATAGGTGGCGTCGCCGATGTCCTTCCAGCCGGAGGCAATGCGGCCATTCTCGAAGTACAGGGTTTTGCCGTCGTCCCGCTTGACGAAGCCCGTGGGGCCGCTGACCACCACGCCGTCGTCAAAGACGAACTGCTTGCCGTACAGGGTGACCCGGCCATCGTAGGCGATGCCGCTCTTGTCGAAGCAATACACCTCGGGGTCGATGATGAACCAGCCGGTGTGCCAGGCGTTGTGATAGCTGTACATCCGCAGGCCGGTGGCCTCGTCCCGGGCCCAGCCGGTGTAGCCGGAGTCCTTCAGCTCCACGGTCTGGCCGCAGAAGGAGCAGACCAGCTTGCCGTCACGGACGTATACGGTGTCGCCGGAGAAGTCGTGGCCCTTGTCGCGGCACACGGAGGCGGGCACCCGCATGGTGTAGGTATCCAGCAAGGACTGGGCGCCCTCGGCGCTGACGGAGTAGGTGCGGACGGTCATGGCGTCGGCGGTGGCCTCCACGGCCAGGTACAGGGAGTCATACTCCTGGGACACCTGGGCAAAGTGGAAGTCGGGGTTGTTGACGGCCTTGTACTCGGTGCTGCGGGACTTTTCGCCCAGGTCGCCGCAGATGTAGTACAGCACGCCCTTGCCGTAGGTGGCGGGCAGGCGGCCGTTCTGGGCGGCCTCGGACACGGGCTGGCCGTTCTTGAGGACCATGGTGCGGGCATAGCTGTGGTCATGGCCGGAGAACACCACATTGATGCCGGCGGCCTCAGCGGCGGCGGGGATATAGCGGTTGAAGGCCTCGCTGCTGCCGTTGGGATTGGTGTAGTACGCGGGCTGGTGGACCGCCAGCACCTTCCAGGTGCAGTCGGACTTGGCGGCGTCCTGGATCAGCCACTGGCAGGCATCCTCCAGGTTGGCGGCAAAGTTGATGACCGCCACGTACACGTCGCCGTATTCCACGGAGTAGTACAGCCGGTCGGGCAGGGTCCACAGGCTGGCGGCGTTGCCGCCGGACAGGTCGCCGTAGTACTCATGGTTGCCCATGACCTGCACCACGGGGAGGTCGGCGTAGTTCCGGGAGAACACGTCCAGGATCTCGCTCCACTGGCCCAGGTTGCCGCCGTTGTCCACAAAGTCGCCGGTCTGGATGCCGAAGTTCATGGACTGGCCGTTGATATTGGCGGCAATGGCGTTCATCAGCCGGATCTCCTCCTGATCGCTCTCGGCATTGCCGGAGAGCTGGGTATCGCCGATGACGAAGAAGCGGGTGGTGTCCGCGCCGGGCTGGCTGGTGGTGAAGGTCATGTTTTCAGACCACTTGCTGCCGTCACCCACCCGATAGACGTAGGTGGTGCCGGGCTTCAGGCCGGTCAGGGACACGGAGCTGACATAGGCCGCGTCGCCGGAGGTGGTGAACTCCCGGAGGGTCACCTGACCTTGGGCACTGGAGGGGAAGCTGCCCTTGAAGCTGCTCTGCTGGCAGTACTGCACGGTGGCCTTGGCCTGGGCCGTCAGGGGATTGGTGACCCAGGTGATGTTCTGGCAGCTCTGGGCATTGGGGGTGGCGTTGAGCTGCACGAAGCTGGGCATACCATCGGTGCTGCCGCCGGCCCGGCGGGTGACGATGACCGTCTCAAAGGAGCGGTGATTGTCCTTCCGGGCGGTGACGCCGGTACGGGAGCCGGCGGAGAGCTTGTTGAAGTAGTCGGTGCTGACCTGGCCGGAGGCGTTGGTGGTTCCGATGCGGGTGTCGCCCACATACAGGTCCACGCCGGAGGCGGCCTTGCCGTTGATGTCTTTCACATACAGCCGGGCCGCTGCCGCGCCCTCCACCATGATGTCGGAGGTGACGGTGTAGTAGCCCTGCATGGGCAGACGCAGGCTGCCGGTGGAGGTGGTGTAGGTGACGCCGTCACAGGTGTAGGTCACGGTGACGGAGATGGGCAGGCTGTCCAGCGCCGTGGCCCCGGCGGGCATGGGCATGGTGAAGGTGAACAGGTCCTTCCCGGCAGAGCCCGTGCGGGTCATATTCACGGTGACGGTCTTTTCGGTGGTGGTGCGGCGGGCGGCAGAGCTGGAGCCCTGGAAGCCGGAGCCGTAGGCGAGGGAGGCGCAGGTGTTGAAGGCGCCCTTGCCGCCGTTTTCGTCGGTGTCGAACAGGTCCACGTTGCCGTACACGATCTGGGCGGTGACGGAGTCGATCTTACCGGCGTTGGGGGAGGTGACGGACACCACATAGTTCTCGCCCACCAGGGCATAGGACGGGGTGTCCAGGGTCACGGTGGGGATATTGGCGGTGCCCTTCACGGTGAAGGAGCGGGTGACGCTGGCCCGGTTGCCGAAGCCGTCCATGATCTCCACCTTGATGCTGTGGCGGCCATTGGGCAGGGTCACGGTGCCGGTGACGGCCTGGTCGGTGTTGGCGAAGTTCCGGATGTCCTGGCCATCGATGGTGATGACGGTGTTCTCGGCGGACACGCCGGTGCGGTTCTCACCCTGGGGATCATAATACCCGGTAAAGAATTGCAGCTCATTGTCCGTCAGGACGGTGGAACCGTCCTCGGCCAGCTCCGTCAGGTCGGAATAGCCGGTGATGGAGGAGCTGCCGCCCCGGACGGAGGTGATGACGGGGTTCTCCAGGTCGTCGGCGGTGGTACCGTATACCGCGCGGATGTTGTCCACATACAGGCTGCCGGCGGCCCGGGAGCCGCAGGTGATCTTGTTGCCGTCCACGTCGCCGGTGCCGCCCTCGATGATGATGGTCCACAGCAGCACCTGGCCGGCGGTGATCTTCAGGGGGTGATTCTCCACATCCTGGGCCTTGTCATACACGCTGCTGAGGTCGGCCTCCACATACTTCCAGCCGGTCCAGTTGATGCCGGTATACTGGGTGGTGGTCTCCACGGTCTGGCCGGCGGCGTTGACAGTGGTGGTCTTCAGGTGCAGCAGGCTGGTGGTGACGTACTTTTCCCCGTTCCAGTAGGACACGCTGGTGGACAGCCAGTAGTTGGGCGTGCCCTCGGGGGCGTAGACCCACATACCCAGGGCAGTGGGCTTGCCCTCGATGACCACGTCCTCGCCGCTGTAGCGGAGATACTCGTTGGTGTTGTTGGTGCCGGAGATCTTGGTATAGTCGTAATGATACTCCAGGGACTTCTGGCCGAAGCGCACGGGGCCTTCATCGGAGCCTACCCGGCGGGCGTACATATCCCACGCGCCCTCCTGGGCGGTGGCGATGGCACCCACATAGTATTCATAGCCCATGGAGCGGAACAGGGTGGCGGGGTCCTGGGCGCAGTCCCAGCTGTAGGGTGCGCCGGCGGAGTTGCAGTCCCATTCCGCGTTGCTGCTGATAAAGTCGGGGCATGCCAGGCCGAAATCGGTAATGGGCCCGTAAGGGATGTCCAGACCGTTGGGATCCTTGCTGACCTGACCGGCCACGCCGAAGCCCGCGTCGCTGACGCCGGGCAGATTATGGGCGCTGTGACCGGAAAAGCTATTCAGGTTGCCCCACACGGCATTGGCACCCACGTTCACGCCGGACTTGGAGCTTTCATCCTCGAAATCCAGGAGGATGGTGGGCATTTTGCCGATTTCCACGGTGACGGTGTCGGTGAGCTTCTGGCCGTTGGCCTTGGTGTAGGTGACGGTGATCTCCGCCTTGCGGGTCTGGCTGGCCTTGGCCGCCGTGTGGAGCCGGTTGTCCACGATGGTGCCGATGCCGTCGGCGGAGACGCCCTCGGTCAGGGAGCGGATGCTCCAGGTGAAGTCGCCGTCGTGATAATGGATATCCCGCAGGCTGCTCTTGACGGTGAGGCCCAGGTCGCTGGTCTTTTCATAGTCCAGGGACAGGCTCTTGCCGGCGAAATACACCTGGTCGGGCTCGGCGATGGTGACGGAGGCGGAGCCAACGTCCTGCCCCTGATAGGTCAGGCGGACCCGGACCTCGCCCACATAGCCCTTGGCGGCGGTGAACACGCCGGTGGAGGCGTCGATCCGCCCGGCGGCGGGGGTGTCCAGCACCCAGGTCAGGCCGCTTTCCGGCAGGTCGGCCGCGCCGCCTGCGGAGTCAGCGCCCAGGGCCGTGAAGGCCACCTGGCTGCCGGGGGGATAAAGCTCATTCTGGGGGCTGACGGAGGCGTGGTCGAAGTCGCCGTCAAAGCGGGCGGTGGACACCACCAGCAGGGCATCGGACACGGTGCGCTCCAGACCGTCGCTGGGGCTGTTGCGCACCAGCAGCTCGTCGGTGCCCTCATAGCGGGCGGCCACGGTGGCGGAGCCGCCGCCGTCCAGATAGATGGCGGTGACGCAGCCGGCGTCCTTCAGGAAGCTGGCCACCTCATACATGCTCATGCCGATGGACATGGGCTCCTGGCGGCCGTCGGCCTCGAAGAACACCACGGAGCCGTCGGCACGGATGCCCACACTGTTGCGGGGCATGCGGTCGCCCTGGTCCAGGCCGGGGACGATCTGGCCGTTTTCCACCAGCATATAGGGGCCGGAAACGGCCTCCACCACGTCGGAGGTATCGCTGCCGGCGGGACGAATGACGGCGGAGCCGTCCTTCAGAATGGCGAAGAAGGGCTCGGCGCCGGTTTTCACCAGGTTGCCCTCCATGATCAGATAGCCGGTGGGGGCGCCGGTCTGCATATTGTAGTAGTCGGCGTTGGTGGCCAGGACCACGCGGCCCTCGGTATCCGAGGCCCGTCCGTAGGCAGCGGCCTGGGCGGTGGTCTGGGACATCTCCCATTTCAGCTTTCCGCCGTCCACCATGGCCTTGCGCTGGGCGGCGGTGCTGCCGTCATAGTAATATCCGGTGTAGCTGGCCTTCAGGGTCACGTCCTTGGACAGGTCGATCTCCGAAAGGTAGCCCACCACCTGGCTGCCGTTGACGTTGCGCATGACCACCTTTTCCAGGGTCACGCCGCTGGCCACGGCATTCTTGGTGCGGGTAATGGGGGTGAGCCCCGCGGCGTTGCCGGCCAGGGTATCCGCCTGGGGCAGCTGGGCATCGGGTTCGGCGGTGTCGGGCTGGGTCTGCTGGACGACAGCATCCGGCTCCGGCTCCTGGAGCCCGGCGGCCCAGGCCTGGGGCATGACCAGGCTGGCGGCCATCAGCAGCGCCAGAAGCAGTGATAGTGCTCTTTTCATCTTTTTCCTCCGTTACAGTTTGATTTCCAACACTTGATCGGGGTGATCTCTCCGGGGTGCGGTCCCTCCTTTCAGCTTACATAGGCGGTGGTGTGGGCCACCAGGTTCTGTCTGGTATTGCCGTAGACATGGATGAAGTAAGTGCCCTTGTCCCGGTGCTGGGACAGGTTCACGGTATAGGACCAGTCGCCGTTGGACTGCCTGACCGCCTGGTACCACTGCAGGTCGTCCTGGCCGTTGGCTGCGCCCCAGGTGGGGAACCAGACCTTCGTCAGATCGCTGCGGCCCGTCAGGGTCACGGTCATATAGCGGCCGCCGTCGTGGAGGCGGGTCCATACCTGGGGGGACACCACCTGGGACACGGAGGCGGTGGTGTGGGCCACCAGGTTCTTCTTGTTGTTGCCGTAGGCGTGGAGGAAGAAGCCTCCCGCGCTCTTGTGGTTGGCCAGAGGCACCCGGCAGGTCCAGGAGCCGTCCGGCTGCTTGGTGGCCTCGTACCAGCGCAGATCGTCCTGGCCGTTCGCGGAGCTCCAGGTGCGGAACCAGACCTTCGTCAGGTCGCTGCGGCCCGCCAGGGTCACGTCCAGATACCGGCCATCGGCGGACAGCACCGCCTGCATGCCGGAGCGGACCGGCTGGGGGGGCTGTTCGGGCTGGGAAGGCTGGGAAGCCTGAGGTACGGTAACGGTGGTGTGGGCCACCAGATTCTTCTTGGTATTGCCGTAAGCGTGGATGAAGTAGACGCCGGTGCCGGAGTGGTCCGACAGGGCGATGCGGCAGGTCCAGGAGCCATCGGCCTGCCTGGAGGCCTCGTGCCAGCGCAGGTCGTCCTGGCCGTTGACCTGGCTCCAGGTGGGGAACCAGACCTGGGTCAGGTCGCCGCGGCCCGTCAGGGTCACGTCCAGATAGCGCCCGTCGGCGGACAGGGCGGCCTTCATCTCCGGCCCGGGGATCTTCTCCACATAGGCGGTGGTGTGGGCCACCAGGTTCTTCTTGTTGTTGCCGTAGGCGTGGATGAAATAGGTGCCGGTGGTGTTGTGGCGGGACAGGGCCACGGAATAGGTCCAGGAGCCGTCGGCCTGCTTCTTGGCCTCGTACCACTGGAGGTCATCCTGGCCGTTCTTCTCGCTCCAGGTGGGGAACCAAACCTGGGTCAGGTCGCTGCCGCCGGTGAGGGTCAGGTTCAGATACCGTCCGTCAGCGGACAGGGCCGCCTTCAGGGCGGGCTTTTCCGGCTGCACCAGGTTGTCCACTACCACGGTGCCGTGGTCCAGCAGACCCTGGGGCAGGCCGTTCTGGTTGTAGACATGGACCATATAGGTGCCGGTTTCCTGGTGGTTGACCAGGGGCACCTCGGCCACCCAGCGGCCATTCTGCTGCTTGGCCTGATACCAGTGCAGATCATTCTGGCCGTCCTGCTGGCCCCAGACGGCGAAGCGCAGGGAAGTCTGGCTGGGAGCGGAGTAGGTCAGGTACATCACCGTGCGGCTGGCGTTGAAGTAGTACCCCAGCTGCTGGGGACGCACGGTGGGGGTAAAGGCATTGGCCCGGCCGGTGAGCCAGGTGCGCACCCGGCTGAGGGCCTCGTCATAGGTGGGGGCGAAGGGGGTTCCGCCGGGCTTGGGATTGGCGGCGCCCAGGGTGCTCCAGCGCAGGTAATTCAGGTCGGCGGAGACGCCGATCTCGTCCCGCAGACCGTCCACCTGACCGGCCATGCCGGTGAGCACCGGCTTATACCGGGTGTACAGCTCCTGCACCCGCTGATAAAACGCCGGGATGTTCAGCATCTTCTTCATCAGCACAGAGGTGCTGCTGGCGTTGTAGTCGGTGACCTTTTCGTTCTTGTTGCCCATGCAGGTATCAAAGTCCCACAGGGGGCCCACATGGAGCACGTCGGACGCGCCGTCCTGATACCAGAAGAAGCTGGTGAAGAAGGACTCGCCGTTGAGAACGTACTCGTTCATCAGATAGTAGCGGGCCAGGGAGTCCACGTCGATCATTTCATTGAGCTGGCTCAGGGACAGATTCTCCCAGCCCTGGGAGGTCAGCGCCGTGGTCAGGCGGGTCATGGCCGTCTGGAAATTGGTCATGGCCTGCTGAATGTGTCCGTCGTCCTCCTCCACGATCTCCTTCAGGGCGAAGTAGCTGTTCAGCCGCCCCTCGAAGAAATAGTGGTCCTCGTCCGTGGCGAAGCCGTTGTCCAGCTCGAACATGGCCCCGGCGGGGTCCTGCAGGTTCAGGCGGCCCTTGCCGATCTCGACCTTTTCGCCCAGCAGGTACACGCCCAGGTACTGGCCGTCTATCCACAGGTCCACATATTGATATTCCGTCACGAAGGGAAAGTCCATCTGCTCCGCCGCGTCATACACCAGCCGGGTGCGGATCATGCTGTCGTCGGAGGCGTTGGCCAGCAGAATCCACTTCTTGGCGGCGGGCATACCCAGCACGGAGGTCTTTTTGCTGAACTTGATCTGGTAGGGCTTTTTGTCGTATTCCCGCCAGGTGGAGTTGCCCCGGCCCTTGATCTCCACGGTGCCGGTGAGGACGTCGTCCCCGTCCGTCAGCACCAGGTCGTTGCCGGGATACTTCACGTCCTTGTCCTGGTGGATCTGGTCCAGGGTGGTACCGTTGAGGATCAGCCGCAGGCTGGGCAGACTGCTCTGCCGCAGGCACACTGTCTCGGTTCTGCCGCCCTCCAGGGTCAGGGTCACCCGGTCACGGTCGGCGAAGGCCCCGGTCAGGGTGCCGCCCTCCCGGTCCAGGGCGCCGGCGGAGGCCGCCGTTACCCTGCCGCTGAAGGACAGGACCGTGTCCGCCGGGCTTTCGTCCTGGGGCAGGAACAGGTACCACACCCCGTCCTTTTCGGATTGGTACCCCTGGTTGGTCCACTGCCGGGCATCCACGGTCCAGCAGCGGAAATCGTTGTCTCCGGCGAAGGCCGTGGCCGTCAGCAGCACCGTCAGCAGGAGGGCCGCCAGCAGCGCCCACAGCCAGGCGCCGGATTTTTGGATCACTTTCATGCATCTTTCTCCCATCTGAAAGGATAGAGCGGCTGCGGGCAATTTTACACGATAAAGCGCCGCTGTTCCGCTAATTACACTCTATTATAACAGGTACACTGCGAAATATCAACCGCTTTTTGCTGCGTGCCCGCCAAAAATCAGGTAAATTTTTGGATGAAACGTATAAAATAAGAGCTCCCGGCGCGGCCGGAAGCTCTCATTTTATGCAATTATGGGGATCCACTCAGTCCTCGCGGCTGGCCAGCACGTTCATGGAAACGGGCTCGTCGTTGGCAACGGGGGCAGACAGATTGACGCTGGAATAGCCGCCCCGCAGGTCGGAGCCATCCTCAAACGTCTTGGTGCAGCGGTCATACTCCACCTGTATCACGGAGGCGATGGTGTGGCGGCCATAGTCGTCCAGCTTGGCGTACTGGTCCAGGATCCGCTGGGTGTCCTCCGTCAGGTGGATGTTCTCCTCGCCCAGGGCGCAGATGCCCAGTGTGCGGCAAATCTGGACCACCGTGTCAAACGAAGAACCGCCGATGCCGTTGTGCAGTGCGCTGTTGATGGTGGACAGAGGAATGCCAACTGCAAAAGCAAACTGCCGGACGCTCTTGTACTGGCGGGAAATTTCGTCCCGTACGATGTTGGTAAGTTTGTCCATAATTCGACCCTCTTTACTGTAGATTCCAGAAGCAGCTTTGCTTCCGGATAAACTAATTATAACAAGCCGTACGAGAAATCGCAATAGGGAAACGTGAAAAATAATAATTTTTTTACAATCTGCCGCTATAAATAAATCCGTATGGGGGCAATTTCCTCTTTTCATTTGGGTGCCTGTGTGATACACTGTACAGGATAGGGGGGAGGGCTCCTGTGAAGAAAAAGTGGTCGCCCCGGACGGCTGCGGGGCAAATTGCGGTGCAGCTGGTGCGCCGTTATTATCTGCATGACGTGGGCCGGGACAGCGCGGCCCTGACCTATTACCTGCTGTTTGCGCTGTTTCCGCTGCTGGTGTTCATCAGCACCCTGCTGGGCATCCTGAAGCTGGACGTGGACAGCGTGACCCAGGTGCTGTCCCAGATCGTTCCGGCGGACGTGATGTCGGTGCTGGAGTCGTATCTTGAATATGTGTCCGCCAACGCCAGCCGCCAGCTGCTGTGGTTCAGCCTGATTTTCTCCGTCTGGTTCCCCATGCGGGCCACCAGCTGTCTGCTGCACTCCCTGCGCAAGGCCTTCGGCCTGGGTCCGCCCCGGAAAATGCTGGTCAATCAGCTGGGGATCCTGCTGTTCACCGTGTGGCTGATCCTGACCATCGGACTGACGCTGCTGCTGGTCACGGTGGGCCGCCGGGCGCTGGAGTTTCTCTCCGGCCTCATCGAGCTGCCGGCGGGGTTCATCGACCTGTGGAGCTATCTGCGGTTTATCGTTCTGGGCGTGGTGATGTTCCTGATGCTGACGGTGCTGTATATGCTGGCACGGGGGCAGCGGCGGCCTTTGAAGGAAGTGGCCCCCGGGGTGGGCATCTCCCTGGCGGCGTGGATGGTCCTGTCCCTGGCCTTTTCGTATTATGTGGAGAATTTTGCCAATTATTCCGTGCTGTACGGCTCCATTGCCACGGTTGTGGTGGTGCTGCTGTGGCTCTATATGAGCGGCACGGTGCTGATTATGGGCGCGGAATACAGCGCCGTGATACTGCGCCGCAGGCGCAGCCGGCTGCCGGAGAGCAGCGGAGAGGAGCAAGCATGAAGATCATCATTGTGGGCAACGGCAAGGTGGGCTATGCCATTGCCCGGCAGCTGGCGGTGGAGGATCACGACATCACCATCGTGGATGACGACGCCGCGGCCCTGCACCGGGCCGACAGCACCCTGGATGTGATGTGCGTGGAGGGCAACGGCGCCAGCATCAGCGTGCTGGACGCGGCGGGGGTCCGCGGCGCGGACCTGGTCATCGCCGTCACCAATCTGGACGAGACGAACCTGGTGTGCTGCCTGATCGCCAAGAAGCTGGGGGCGCAGCACACCATCGCCCGGGTCCGGAACCCGGAGTATCGCCGGGACGCCGGAATGCTGAAGCGGGAGATCGGCCTGGATATGCTGATCAATCCCGACCTGGGGGCGGCCCGGGAGATCGCCCGGATCCTGAGCTTCCCGGCGGCCTTCTCGGTGGAGCCCTTCGCCGGAGGGCGCATCGACATGATCGGCTTCCGGGTGACGGAGGAGGACTCCCTGGCGGGGGTGTCCCTGAACGATTTCCATCGCAACCGCCTGGCGGAGGTGCTGATCTGCGCCGCTCACCGGGGGGACGACATCATCATCCCCGACGGCTCCTTTGTGCCCCGCAGTGGGGACAAGCTGTACATGGTGGGCACCAAGGCGGAGCTGCAGAAGATGCTGCGGGGCATCGGACGCACCCTGCAGAAGGTGAAGAACGTGTCCATCCTGGGCGGCAGCCGCATCACCATGTACCTGACCTGGGAGCTGGCCCGCAGCAATACCAAGGTCCGGATCGTGGAGATGAAGCACGACAAGTGCCTGCGCCTGTCCGCCGAGCTGCCCGGGGCCATGATCATCGAGGGCGACGGCACCGACGCCGACCTGATCGAAAGCGAGAACATTTTCGAGACAGACGCCTTTGTGGCGCTGACGGACCGGGACGAGGAGAACCTGCTGATGGCGCTGACGGCCCAGCGGGCCGGGGTGCCCAAGGTGCTGACCAAGATGACCCGTCCCAACTACATGGACCTGGTGCAGGAGACGAAGCTGGGCAGCATCATCAGCCCCAAGGACCTGACCTCCAACCAGATCACCCGCTATGTCCGGGCCCTGGCCAACTCCCAGGGCAGCACCGTGGAGAGCCTTTACAAAATGCTGGACGGCTCCGTGGAGGCGTTGGAGTTCACCGCCACGGCCTCCAGCCGGTCGGTGCTGGACAAGCCCCTGAAGGATCTGACCCTGAAAAAGGGCGTGCTGCTGGCGGCCATTGCCCGGGAAAACAAGATCATCATCCCCGGCGGTCTCACCACCATCCAGGAGGGGGACCATGTGGTGGTGGTCACCAAGTCCCAGGTGTTCGACGACCTGACGGACATCCTGCTGTAAGTGAATAAAACGAGCAAACAAAAACCTCCGGCCTGGCCGGAGGTTTTTGCTTGCCGGATAGCCGAAGCATGGTCAGGGCTGCGTCTGTCTGGCGCGCCGGAGTGCCGCCAGACGGTCCCATGCGCCCATGCCCGGGCGGTAGACCAGCTTGCCGATGGCCACGCCGAGAACCGCCGCCGTTATCAGGGGGATCGCCAGCATGGCGATGTTGGACCGGGCCAATCGTTTTTGGATGGTCATGAGAACCACTCCTCCCTTATAGTCAGGCTGATTATACCACAGAATGCGGCGGCTGTGGTTAAATAATCCTTAAACAAGGTTGCTTTTCCGGACAAAAATGGTATGATAGACATGACGCGAAAGACAACGGACCGAAGTGGAGCGTAAACTATGACGGCATTTCTGCAACAATATATTTCCCCGGCGCTGCCGGTGATCCTGTGGCTGTTCCGGGGCGTGACCGCCGGGCTGGCGGTGTGGCTGCTGGTGCGGTGCTGCAAGTCCCTGTTCCGGGGCCGGGACCGGGAGAGCTGGGGCTTTGTGACCCTGTCCAATGGTGCGCGGTATGAAATTTATCACTGGGAAAACGTGATTGGCCGCGCAAAACGGTCGGATATTCGCATAAACTTTCCCTCTGTGTCCCGCAGTCACGCCATTTTGTCCCGGGACGAGGCCGGGACATGGCGGGTCAACCCGTTGAATCACAGCAGCGGCGTGCTGCTGAACGGACAGCGGACGCTGACGACCGCCGATCTGCATCCCGGCGACTCCATCGCCGTGGGCGGTGTGGAGCTGTTCTTTTTCCCGTCGGACAAGCCCCAGCCATCCGGCCAGCCTCGGCGGCGGCCCGGGCCGGTGGGCGGCCTGTGGCTGCTGACATTTATTCAGCTGCTGCTGTGGGCACAGTTTGCCCCGAACTTCGGAGCGGAGAATATCTATCCCATCAGCGCAGGCTTTTTCGGATTGTGCGGCCTGGGGTGGGTGCTGTACGCCGTCAGCCGGAAGCTGCACCGGAGACAGTTTGATCTGGAGATTCTGGCGCTGCTGCTGACCACGGTGGGCTTTGCCATTACCGCCGCCTGGGACCCGGGGGCCCTTTACAAGCAGCTGGCGGCGGTGACGCTGGGCATGGGCATTTACGGCACCCTGGTGTGGCTGCTGGGGCGGCTGCATCTGGCGGTGAAGCTGCGCTGGCCGGTGGCTGCGGCCGCGGCGGCACTGCTGGCCTTCAACGTTGTGATGGGGGAGCGCATTTTCGGAGCCAAGAACTGGATATCGGTGGGCCCCATTTCCTTCCAGCCGTCGGAGCTGGTGAAGCTGGCGTTTATCCTGGCGGGGGCCGCCACCCTGGACCGGCTCTTTGCCAAGCGGAACCTGATCTTCACGGTGCTGTTCTCCGCCTATTGCGTGGGATGTCTGGCGCTGATGAGTGACTTTGGCACGGCGCTGGTGTTTTTCGTGGCCTTTCTGTGCATTGCCTTTTTGCGGACCGGCGACCTGGCGTCCATCGTGATGATGACGGCGGCGGCGGGCTTCGCCGGGGGCCTGGTGCTGCACTTCAAGCCGTATGTGGCCCAGCGGTTCACCGTCTGGCGGCACGCCTGGGAATTTACCCAGACCACCGGCTATCAGCAGAGCCGCACCATGTCCGCCGCGTCCTCCGGGGGCCTGTTCGGCACGGGACCGGAGGACGCGTGGCTGAAATACGTGGGGGCGGCCAACACGGACCTGGTATTCGGCGTGGTGTCGGAGGAGTTCGGTCTGCTGCTGGCCCTGGTGTGCGTGGGGGCGGTGATGGCCCTGGCGGTGTTTGCCCTGCGGTCCGGCGACAGCGCCCGGTCCGGCTTCTATGCCATCGCCGCCTGCGCCGCGGCGTCCATGCTGATCTTCCAGACCACCCTGAACGTGCTGGGCGCGGTGGACATTCTGCCCCTGACCGGCGTTACGTTTCCCTTTGTGTCCATGGGCGGGTCCAGCATGCTGTCCTGCTGGGGGCTGCTGGCCTATCTGAAGGCCGCCGACGTGCGGCTGCCGCCGGAGGAGAAGTCACCGGAGGACAAGCCGGAGAAGCCCGCCCGGAAGCGGGAGGGGTTCTTTGAGGATATGCCGGAGATCCCGGTGGACGAGATATTCGGGAAGGAGGGGCGGTCTTGAAACAGGTAAAGCTGCGGTCCATGCTGGTGCTGGCACTGATCGCTGTGCTGGGTGCGGGCGTGGTGCTGTTCTGCGTGCGGTATGTGGTGCGGGGCGGACAGTGGGCCGCCTTCCCGGCCAACGACCACGCCTATCAGGAGGGACGGCTGGCCCTGGGGCAGGTGCTGGACCGCAACGGAGTGCTTTTGTATGACGGGGCCTCCGGCAGCTGGGCAGAGGACGGCACCATTCGCCGGGCCACTCTGCACGCGGTGGGGGACCGGGACGACAACATCTCCACCTCTGCCAAGGCGGCCCTGCGGCAGCGGCTGGTGGGCTTCGACCCCCTGACCGGCACCTCCGCCGGAGGACACAAGGTCTATCTGACCATTGACGCAGGGCTGAACGCCGCCGCCCTGGACGCGCTGAACGGCCGCAAGGGGGCCGTGGCGGTGTATAACTACCGCACCGGCGACGTGCTGTGCATGGTGTCCAGCCCCACCTTTGACCCGGCGGACCCGCCGGAGATCCGGGACGGGGACAGCCGGTATGACGGCGTGTATCTGAACCGGGTGCTGTCGTCCACGTTTGCCCCGGGCTCCGTGTTCAAGCTGGTGACCACTGCTGCGGCTTTGGAGAATCTGGACGGCGCTCTGGACCGGCACTTCACCTGCACCGGGCGTCTGGAGCTGGACGGCGGCGTTATCACCTGTCCCTATGCCCACGGGGAGATGGACCTGTACGACGCCCTGGCCCGGTCCTGCAACTGCGCCTATGCGCAGCTGGCGGTGGAGCTGGGGGGCGGCACCCTGGCCCAATACGCGGAAAAGGCTGGGCTGACGGAGAGCTTCACCGTCAGCGGCATCAGCGCGGCGGCCGGACAGTTTACCGTGGGTCAGGGGGCAGATCTGGGCTGGTCTGGCGTGGGCCAGTACGACGATCTGGTGAATCCCTGCGCGTTTCTGCGATTCTTGGGCTCCATCACCGGCGGCAGGTCCGCAGGACCCCGGCTGGTATATAAGGAGACCACCATGCACGGCATTCCTCTGCCCGGAGACGGCGCGCCGTCTCTGAAGGCCCCCTTTGACGCGGACACCTGCCGGGTACTGCGGGATATGATGCGCAACAATGTGCAGCAGACCTATGGACAGAGCATGTTCGGCTCCCTGGCGGTGTGCGCCAAGTCCGGCACCGCCGAGGCTGCGCCGGGTCAGTCGCCCCATGCGTGGTTCGCGGGCTTTGTGGCGGACGAGGATCTGCCCCTGGCCTTTGTGGTGCTGGTGGAAAACGGCGGCGGCGGCGCGGACGCCGCCGGGCCCATTGCTGCCCGGCTGCTGACCATGGCCGCAGGATGAGCGAACCCCCTGGAGGACGTGTGTCCTCCAGGGGGGATTTTTATTCAGCCGGGGGATACAGGGCCGACAGCAGCCGGGTGTAGATGCCCTCCGGGTCCTTCCGGAACCGGTCCGCCAGGTCCCGGGCCATGGCCTCGGTGGCGGCGGTGAGCTCCAGGTGCAGGATGCTGTCCACATCGTCCTGCAGGCGCAGCTCCACCACATAGGAGCCGTTTTCCCGGGGGATGACCCGGCTTTGCACCTGGTTTTTCCGCAGCAGGCGGCGGTTGTATTCCGCCACGTTCTTATCCGTCCGCAGGCGCACGGAGTAGGGGAGGCTGGACTCGCAGATCTCGCTGTTTTTCAGCCCCTTGGGGGTGATGGCGTAGCAGCCCTCCTCCGTCAGGCGCAGGTGCTCCGTCTGCACCAGATCGTTGAGGCACTCGGCATAGGCAAAGTAGTCGATGCCGTCGTCGCACATGGTCAGCTCCTGCATCCCCTCCGGCGGCAGAGGCTCCGACACCCGGGCGGCGATATACAGGATCAGAAACTTGATCTCCAGCTTGTCGTGAATGAATCCGGCGGCCATATGCACCCCATCCTCTCGTCTTGTTTCCTTTATTATACCGGAAATCCCCGGATTTGTACAGGCTTTTTTCCGCACCACCGCCGCCCGGCGGCCATACACTGGAGTGAAGGGCGCAGCCAGCCCCTTCATTACTTAATGGGAGGTTTATTTCATGCCTGAAAACGGAATGCCGGGCCCGGTCTGCGATCTGAGCAGCGTTCGCGAGTCCGTTTGTATCCATACACGGAAGATCTTCGACTCCTGCCGGGATAAGGACTGCGTGGAGGATCTGCGGTTCTATCCCACGGCGTCGGCCATGGAGCTGCTGTCCGGGTGCCAGATGGTCCGGGGCGGCACGGCGGAGCTGCTGTATGTGTACACCGACGTGGAGCCGGTGACCTTCAACCGGGGCTTCTACTCCATCGATATGCGGTTTTTCTATCGGGTGACGTTGCAGGTGGGCACCGGGACGCCCCGGTGCGCCGGGGCCGAGGGCCTGTGCGTGTTCGACAAGCGCTGCATCCTGTTCGGCAGCGAGGGCAGCGCCAAGATCTTCTCCTCCGACACCGTCATCGACGAGCTGGATATCCCCGGCCGGATGCGCACCAATCTGCCCACCGCCGTGGTGGAGGCCGTGGACCCCATCGTGCTGGACACCCGGGTGGACGACGGCTGCAAGCCCCGGTGCTGCGAGTGCGGCCTGACGGAGATCCCAGCCTTCATCGCCCGCAGCTTCGGCGAGGAGCTGGTGTTTGACGACGGCGGCCGCCGCCGGTTCTATGTGACCCTGGGTCAGTTCACCCTGGTGCGGCTGGAGCGGGACACCCAGCTGCTGATCCCGGTGTATGACTACTGCATCCCCCAGGCGGAGTGCAGCTGCGGCGATCAGGAGGACCCCTGCGGCCTGTTCCGCAACGTGGCCTTCCCCATCGGGGAGTTCTTCCCGCCCAGCACCCTGGAGATGCCCAAGGACTACGCCGCCACCCGCAGCTACTGCGCCTGCCACTGACCGGGAATAGCAAAGCCCCCGCCATCCGGCGGGGGCTTTTGCTTATTTTTCCTTGACCACGACGTTTTCCTCTCCCAGCCATTCCCGGCACTCCTGCAGCAGGGCCGGATGATTCAGGCAGTGGGTGCCCAGGAGCTTCCCGGTGTCCGCCAGGCGGATCTTCACCGGGGTGGAGCCCTCAAACATGGTCATCACCAGCTTGATATGCCGGAAGGCGGGGCTGTCGGCGCTGGGGAAGCGGAGATAGATGGTGCTCTCCCGCTGAGTCGGTCGGCGGGAGGGCTGCTCCATAGGGGGCAGGCCGCTTTCCAGGGGATACAGGGAGTCGCACATGATCTGGGGGGGCTTCTCGTCCCGGACGGACAGGCGTCCCTTTACCAGCACCGGGGTGTTCACCTGCATATAGCTGCCGCACTGGTCAATGACCCGGCTGAAGCACAGCAGCTCCATGGAGGCCAGCTCATCCTCGATGGTCACATAGGCCATGAGGGTGTTGTTTTTGGTGGTGCGGGTGCGGCTGGCGGTGATGACCCCTGCCACGGTGACGTTCTGGCCATCGGCAAAGCGCTTGGGGCCGTCCTGGCCCTCGAAATCGGACATGATGGCGTGGATGGGCACGGCCCCGGCCCGCTTGGCCAGAGGACGGTAGTCCTCCATAGGGTGGCCGGACAGGTACAGCCCCGTGGTGTCCTTCTCCATGCTCATCCGCTCCACGGCGGTGAACTCCGGGATATCCGGCAGGGGAACTGCGGACACGGCGGCTCCTGAGGGGGTGGACATGCCGAACAGGTCCATCTGCCCCTCCACGTTTTTCCGGCGGGAGGAGGCGATGCCGTCCAGCACCCGCTCATATACGGCCACCAGCTGGGAGCGCTTGGCCCCCAGGCTGTCGAAGGCCCCGCAGCGGATGAGGTTCTCCACCGCCCGCTTGTTCATGTCCGTGCAGTCGAACATCCGCTGGCAGAAATCCTGGAAGGAGGTGAAATCACCGTCCTGCTGCCGCTGGCGCACCACCGCCTGGATGAAGCCCCGGCCGATGTTCTTCACCGCCACCAGGCCGAAGCGGATGCCCCCCTCCTCCACGGTGAACCGGTCATAGGAGCGGTTCACGTTCGGCGGCAGCAGGGCGATGCCGCAGTCCTTGCACTCGGCGATATACTCGGCCACCTTGTCGGAGTTGTCCAGCACCGAGGTCAGCAGGGCGGCCATATACTCCCGGGTGAAGTGGCACTTGAAATAAGCCGTCTGATAGGCCACCACCGCATAGCTGACGGCGTGGGCCTTGTTGAAGGCGTAGTTGGCGAAGTCGTAAATTTCGTCGAAAATGGCCTGGGCCGTGGCCTCGGGGATGCCGCTGGCCACGCAGCCCCGGATGTTCCGGGCGGGGTCGCCATGGAGGAAGGCCTCCCGCTCCCGCTCCACGTCCTTGGCCTTCTTTTTGGACATGGCCCGGCGGACCATGTCGGCCTGGCCCAGGGAATAGCCCGCCAGCTCCTGGAAGATCTTGATGACCTGCTCCTGATACACAATGCAGCCGTAGGTTCCGGAGAGGATCGGCTCCAGACTGGGGTGCTTATAGGTCACCAGCTTGGGGTCGTGCTTGCAGGCCACGAACCGGGGGATGGAGTCCATAGGGCCGGGGCGGTACAGGGCGATGATGGCGGTGATGTCCTCGATGTTCTGGGGCTTCAGCCCCAGGCACACGCCGGTCATGCCGGAGGACTCCATCTGGAACACGCCGCCGGTTTTGCCCTGGGTCAGCATGTCGAAGGTGGCCTTGTCGTCCATGGGAATGTCCGCCAGGCGGAAATCCGGGTGGTCCCTCTGGACCATTTTCACCGCGTCGTCCAGCACCGTCAGGTTCCGCAGGCCCAGGAAGTCCATTTTCAGCAGGCCCAGCTCCTCCAGGGTCACCATGGTATACTGGCAGACGATGGAGTCATCGTTCCGGGCCAGAGGAACGTATTCATACACTGGCCGCTTGGTGATGACCACGCCGGCGGCGTGGGTGGAGGCATGGCGGGGCATACCCTCCAGAGCCTGGGCGGTGTCGATGAGCTTGTGGACCCGGGGGTCCTGCTGGTACAGGTCCGACAGCTGCTTGGACAGCTTCAGGGCGTCGTTCAGGGTGATGTGAGGCCCGGTGGGCACCAGCTTGGCCACGGTATCCGTTTCGGCGTAGGTCATGTTCAGCACCCGGCCCACGTCCCGGATGGCGGCCCGGGCGGCCATGGTGCCGAAGGTGACGATCTGGGCCACATGGTCGTCGCCATACTTGCGGCGGACATAGTCCACCACCTCGCCCCGGCGGGTGTCGCCGAAATCCATGTCGATATCCGGCATAGAGACCCGCTCCGGGTTCAGAAACCGCTCGAAATACAGGCTGTACTGCATGGGGTCAATGTCCGTGATGCGCAGGCAGTAGGACACCATGCTGCCGGCGGCGGAGCCGCGGCCCGGCCCCACAGGGATCCCCGCGCCCTTGGCATAGTTGACGAAGTCCTGGACGATGAGGAAATAGTCCGTGAAGCCCATTTTTCCGATCATGTCCAGCTCATAGTCCAGCTGCCTGTGATAGGCGGGGTTTTCGCCGTAGCGTGCCCGGAAGCCACGCTGGCACAGCTCCCGCAGATAGGTGGGGGAGTCGTACCCCTCCGGCAGCTGGAACTCCGGCAGGTGATACTTGCCGAAGGTGAAGTCAAACCGGCAGCGGTCGGCAATACGCTGGGTGTTCTCCACGGCCTCGGGATAACCGGCGAACAGCTCCTCCATCTCCTCCGTGGAGCGGATGTAGAAATTCTGCGGCTCATAGCGCATACGGTTCTCATCGTCCACGGTTTTTCCGGTCTGGATGCACAGCAGCACATCGTGGCTTTCGGCGTCCTCCTTCCGGAGATAGTGGGCGTCGTTGGTGCAGACCAGGGGAATGCCCGTCTCCTGGTGCAGGCGCAGCAGGCCCCGGTTCACCGTGATCTGCTGGGGAATGCCGTGATCCTGAAGCTCCAGATAGAAGTTGCCCTCGCCCAGAATGTCCTGCATGGTCAGGGCATATTCCTTGGCCCCGTCATAGTCGCCGTTTACCAGGCGGCGGGGAATTTCTCCGGCCAGGCAGGCGGACAGGCCGATAAGGCCCTCCGAATGCCGGCGCAGCAGGTCCAAATCAATGCGGGGCTTGATATAGAACCCGTCTACAAAGGCCTGGCTCACCAGGTACGACAGATTCCGGTATCCCGTTTCGTTTTCGCACAGCAGCACCAGATGACGGGATTCGGCGTCCAGCTCATAGGTTTTGTCCAGCCGGGTGCGCCGGGCCACATATACCTCGCAGCCGATGACCGGATGGATGCCCTGGGCCTTGCAGGCCCGATAGAAGTCGATGGCGCCGTACATAACGCCGTGGTCCGTGATGGCCACAGCCGTCTGCCCCAGCTCCTTTACCAGCTTCGGCAGGTCCCGGATGCGGCAGGCGCCGTCCAGCAGGCTGTACTCCGTGTGGACGTGCAGATGGGCAAAGGCCATATTACGCCTCCTCCAGCATGTCGGTGAGGATTTCCGCCGCCGTAACGATCAGGCGGCCGCAGTGGTCGCCGCCTGCCAGCTCCAGGGCCAGCTCCGACGGCTCCAGATCCTGGGCCCGCAGCAGCTCCCGGCAGTCCATCCGGTGAAAATGCTCCAGAAAGCGCTGCTGATACTCCTTCACCACGGCGGTGACGGCAGGGCGGTCGGTGGGATCGGGGCACGCGGTCCCCAGCAGCATCACCGGCGTGGACACCGCGCCGCAGATGCTTCCGCAGCGGACGCCGCCGCCCATACCGGCCCCCAGGGCCATGGCCTGCTCCAAGGTCAGGCCCGCCACGTCGGCAAAGGCGGCCAGCAGGCACTGGCTGCAGTTCAGGCCCTGCCGCCGGTAGTCTATAGCGGCCTGGCATCGTTGGGTTTTATTCATGGACATCGTTGGCCTCCTCCATTAGCTTGCGCATCCGGTGATTCATGCAGGATTTGCTCACCGGCGGGTCGCTGCGCTCAGCTAATTGCTGCAATGACATTTCGGGGTTTTCCAGCCGCAGCCGGGCCGCCTGGCGCAGCTTCTCCGGCATTTGGGCCAGCCGCCCGCTGCTTTCCAGCCGCCGGATCCCGGCGATCTGCTCCAGGGCGGCGTCCACGGTTTTGTTGACGTTGGCCATGTCGCAGTTCATGGCCCGGTTGGCGCCGTTGCGGATCTCCTTGTCCACCTTGGCGGTCATGATGTCCATGGCCGCCACCGGGGCGCCGATGGTGGTCAGCAGGTCCTCGATATGCTCGGACTGCTTGAAATAGATGACGCTGCTGCCGCTGCGGCGGACGCTGTGGGGCAGAAAGCCCATCTCCGTCAGCAGGGCCGAAACCTCCCGGCTGGCCTGGGTGTGGGAGGTGGCCAGCTCCAGGTGATAACGCTTTTCCGGGTCCGTGACGCTGCCCCCGGCCAGAAAGGCCCCCCGCACAAAGGCGGTGCGGCAGCAGTCGTCCTCCAGCAGGCCGAAATTCACGTGCAGCACCAGGCTGGGGTCATAGCCCAGCAGGTCCACGATCCGGGCCAGCTTGTGGCGCTGGGTGATGCGGAAGATCAGCTTGTCCCGGGTGCCGTCCGGCAGACTGTCGAATTTCAGGGAAAAGGCCCGCTGGAACAGCCGGGGCAGCCGGGCGGCAAACTCGGGATTCTCCGTGATGATGCGCACCTCGGCGGCGGTGAAGGTGTTGCAGAACAGCAGCACCCCATAGGCCTCCGCCCGGGCGCAGCACTGCCGGGACACCGGCTGGCGGCACAGCTCGCTTTTGACTTTATAGGCAAAGGACTGCATGGATGGTTCTCCTCTTACGTTTCTACGCGGTTGCAGGTGGTGCGGTGGGAGTCCCGGCAGACCAGGCGGATATTCCGCTGGTTGTGCAGCTGCACCAGCTCCCAGGCCAGATGGCCGGGATTGTGGCGTACCAGGCCGTTTTCCACCGTGGCCACCGGGCGGCTGATGATCTCCACCCCCAGGGCCTCCACGGCCTCCCGGTCGCAGAAGATGGGCTCCGCCCCCTCCAGGGCGTAGCGCTGCACCACCGCCGGGGGAATGGGGGAGGAATTGGTCAGGCACAGGTCGAACAGGCCCGGGCAGGAGTGCTTGAACAGGGCCCGGATGTGGTCCGACACCGTGTAGCCCTCGGTTTCGCCGTCCTGGGTCATGACGTTGCAGACGTAGACCTTCAGCGCCCGGGAGCGCCGGATGGCGTCCACAATGCCGTCCACCAGCAGGTTGGGGATGATGCTGGTATACAGGCTCCCCGGCGCCAGCACCACCATCTCCGCCTCCCGGATGGCCTCCACCGCCTCCGGCAGGGGCTTCCGGGGGCCAGAGCGATGACCTCCGCCTGCTCCAGGGCCTCGATGGCCGCCGGAAGGGCACGGGGGTGCTCCGGGATCAGCCGCACCCGGCGGATGCGGCAGTCCTGCTCCTTCTTGCAGCGGAAGATATGGCTCTCGCCCACCACGCTGGCCCCGTTTTCAAAGGTGGCCTCCAGCTGCACGTCCGCCGTGGTCACCGGCAGCACCCGGCCGGTGATGGCCAGCACCTGGCTCATACTCTCCACGGCCCGGTCAAAGCTGGGCATGATGCCGTTCAGGGCCGCCAGAAACAGGTTGCCGAAGCTCTGCCCGGCCAGGGTCCCCTCCGGGAAGCGATAGTGCATCAGCTGGGCCATCAGAGGCTCGGCGTTGGCCAGCGCCTCCAGACAGCTGCGGATATCCCCCGGCGGGGGCATTCCCAGGTCCTGCCGCAGGCGGCCGGAGCCGCCGCCGTCATCCGCCACCGTGACGATGGCGGTGAGATTTTTCGTGTACAGCTTCAGCCCCCGCAGCAGCGTGGACAGCCCTGTGCCGCCGCCGACGGCGGCGATGCGGGGCCCGTGCTCCGGGGCCACAGAATAGCAGCCGCCCATATGCGCACCTCCTTACCGGGAGATATCCCGGTGGTTTTCCGTCACCTGATAGCCCATCTGCGTGATATATTCCGCCAGCTCATGGGCCACGGCCACGGAGCGGTGGTGGCCGCCGGTGCAGCCGATGCCGATGACCAGAACGGTTTTGCCCTCCTCGCTGTACAGCGGCAGCAGGAAGGTGATCATTTTCTCCAGCTGGGCCATGAACTCGTGGGTCTGGCGGAAGGAGAACACGAAGTCCCGGACCTCCTGGTCCAGGCCGGTTTTGTTTTTCAGCTCCGCCACATAGTAGGGGTTGGGCATGAACCGCACGTCGAACACCAGGTCCGACTCGATGGGGATGCCGTGCTTGAAGCCGAAGGACAGGACGCTGACGTTGAGCCCGCCCCGGTCCGACGGGGTGCCGAACAGGTTCAGCATCTCACTGCGGAGCTTGGCCGTGGACAGGGAGGAGGTGTCCAGCACGAAATCCGCGTGATCCCGCACCGGCTGCATCAGCGCCCGTTCCCGCCGTACAGCCTCCTCCACGCTGAGGCCCTTGGCCTGCAGGGGGTGCATACGCCGGGTCTCCTTATAGCGGTTGATGATGGTGGGGGTGTCCGCCTCCAGAAACAGCATCCGGCAGTTGACGCCGCTGGCCTTCAGCTGCTCCAGGGTGTCGATGAGCATATCCGTGGGCTCGCCGGAGCGCACGTCATACACCAGGGCCACTCGGTCATACCGCCCGCTGGAGGCGGCGCAGAACCCGGCGAACTTCATCATCATCTCCGCCGGAAGATTGTCCACGGTATAGTAGCCGATGTCCTCCAGAAACGAGGCGGCCTTGCTTTTGCCGCCGCCGGACAGACCGGATATGATCAGAATTTCCATTGTATTTCCTCTTTTCCCGGGGTTATTCGCCGACGAAACGGACCTCCGGCTCCAGCCGGACGCCGTGGGCCCGGTAAACGGCCTCCTGCACCCGGCGGATCAGCTCCCGCACGTCGGCGCAGGTGGCGCTGCCGATGTTGATGACGAAGCCCGCGTGCTTTTCCGACACCTGGGCCCCGCCCACCGTCAGGCCCTTCAGGCCCGTCTGGTCGATGAGGGTCCCGGCATAGTAGCCCTCCGGCCGCTTGAAGGTGCTGCCGGCGCTGGGCCATTCCAGGGGCTGGGAGGCCCTGCGCCGGGCCATCAGGTCATCCATCCGCTGCCGGATGGCGGCGGGATCGTCCGGGGTCAGGCGCACCACGGCCCCCAGCACCACGGCTCCGTCCTCCAGAAACCGGCTGTGCCGGTAGGCAAATTCTGCCTGGTCCCCGGTGAAGCGGCGGATGCCGTCGGGGTACAGGGCGGTGACCTCCGTCACCACCTGGCGCATCTCGCCGCCGTAGGCCCCGGCGTTCATGTACACCGCGCCGCCCAGGCTTCCGGGGATGCCGTGGGCAAATTCCAGCCCGGCCAGGCCCGCCTGCTGGGCGTATACCGCCAGGCGGCTGAGCAGGACTCCGACGTCGGCCTCCAAGGTCACGTCGTCCAGGCGGCGGATGCTCGTCATGCGCTCCGCCGTTTTGATGACCAGGGTGTCAAGCCCCCGGTCCGACACCAGCAGATTGGTGCCCCGGCCCAGCAGAAACGGCCGGATGCCGCACTCCTCCGCCAGGCCCAGCAGGATCACCAGCTGCTCCCGGCTTTCCGGAAAGGCCATGCGCCGGGCGGGGCCGCCGATGCGGAAGGAGGTGTGGCGGCTCATGGGCACGTCCCGCTCCACCGTCATATCCGGCAGGTAATCCCGGATCTTTTCGTCCAATTGTTCATACCACTGCATAGCGATCTCCCTCAAATCCGTTTTTTCTTCCCCAGCAGGGCCGCGCCGATGATCCCCGCCTGATTGCCCAGCTGGGCCTTGACGATGCGGGTCTTTTTCCCGGCGCTGCAGGGGATGGTCTCCCGCTCCACCAGCTGCTGCAGGGGGTGGAGCAGCTGCTCATCGGACTCGTTGCTGACGCCGCCGCCGATGGCCAGGGTATCCGGCTGGAAAATATTCACCACGTTGGCGATGCCCGCCGCCAGATAGCCCACATACATATCGCAGACCTGCTGGCCCACCGGGTCCCCCAGCCGGGCGGCCATAAACGCCGACTGGCCGGACACATGGCCGTCATGCTCCCGGATGACCCGGGCCAGGATGCTGTCGGGGTTGCCCAGCTGGGCCTGGGCGGTGAAGCGCTTCAGGGCGCTGGCGGAGGCGTACTGCTCCCAGCAGCCCCGGCGGCCGCAGGGGCAGGGGAGACCCTGATAGTCGATGCAGGTGTGGCCCACCTCACCGGCCATGCCGTTGCCGCCGTGGAAAATCTTTCCGTTGTGAATGATCCCGGCGCCGATGCCGGTGCCCAGGGTGATGGTGACAAAGCGCTTGCTGCCCTGGCCCGCTCCGGCATAGTACTCTGCCAGGGCGGCGCAGTTGGCGTCGTTTTCCACATACAGGTGCAGCCCCAGCCGCCGCTTGAACAGCTTGCGCAGGGGAATGTTCCGCAGGGGCAGGTTGCAGGTGTATACGATGGACCCGGTGCGGATGTCCACCACCCCCGGGACGCCTGCGCCCACGGAGGCGATCTCCTCCATGGGCACGCCGCCCTCCTGGGCCAGCTCCCGGGTCAGGGCCACCAGGGTGTCCGTCAGGGCGTCGGGGTCCGACACCTCGCGGATCTTCATGGTTTTCACGGCCAGCAGAAGGCCGTCCTCGTCCACAAGACCGGCCTTCAGGTTGGTGCCGCCGATGTCGATGCCGATATAGTTCATTGCTTCTCCTTGGCCTGTTGGGCCAGCTCATCCATCTTCTTGTCAAACTGTGTCATGAAATCCCGGGCGGAGTTATAGCCGTAGCGCATCTGGCGGTTTTTCATGGCGGCGATCTCCACGATACCGGCCAGGTTACGGCCGGGTCGCACGGGGATGGTCACATAGGGCAGCTGCACCCCCAGAATGGTGTAGGTGTCGCCCTCCAGGCCCAGTCGGTCATAGAACTTACCGTCCTGCCAGGGCTCCAGATGGATCACGATCTCAATGTCGGAGTCAAACTGCACCGCGCCCATACCGAACAGCTGCTGCACGTCGATGATGCCGATACCCCGGATCTCAATGTAGTGGCGGATGATCTCCGGGGCCGAGCCGTACAGGGAGTCGGAAATGCGGCGAATCTCCACCGCGTCGTCGGCCACCAGCCGGTGGCCGCGCTTGAGCAGCTCGATGGCGGTTTCGCTTTTGCCAATGCCGGAGTCGCCGATCATCAGCACGCCTTGGCCATAGATGTTCATCAGCACGCCGTGGCGGGTGATCTGGGGGGCCAGGGCCCGGTTCAGATAGTCGATGATGTGGCTGGTCAGCTCCACGGTGGTCTTTTCCGTCCGCAGCAGGGTGCGCCCGTGCTTGCGGGCAATCTCCATCAGCTCGGGAAAAATCTCCATATTCCGGGCCACGATCAGCGCCGGAATCTCGCAGCGCAGCAGATCCTCGAATACCTTTCTCCGCTGCTCCAGGGGCATGGCCTTCAGGAATGTAAACTCCGCCTTGCCCAGAATCTGCAGGCGTTTTGGCTCGAAGTAGTCATAAAAGCCCACCAGCTGCAGGGCCGGGCGGTTCACGTCGGGGATGGTGATCATCCGGGTGTCATAGTCCAGGCCCTTGTAGACCACCTCCAGATCAAAATCCTTCACCAGTTGGCTGAGGCTGGCCGGGTCGCGTCTTACTTTTTCCATATATGGGTCCTCCATCCGGTGCGTTGTTCCGCACCTGCACATACCTATAACTATATGTCATTATACCGTATATGTGCCTTTTTCGCAAGTCCTATGGGGAGGGTCGAATTTTTTTCTGTAGGTGTACCCGCACTGCAAAATGTGTACCCGCACTGCAAAATGCATCTTGACATTCGGACCGAAAAAACGTATAATAGACGGGCTGACGGGGTGTAGCGCAGTTGGTAGCGCGCTTGGTTCGGGACCAAGAGGCCCGGGGTTCAAATCCCCGCACTCCGACCAAATAAGCCCGATGGTTTTGATACGAGACCATCGGGCTTTTTTAGTATGGAAATTAGTGCAAGAATGTGATACAATCAATTCCGCAAAGGAAAATTGTCAGGTCTGTAAATTTAGGAGGTACAACATGGAAAGAGAATACCCCCAGAAAATGTTTTGGCTATTTGTTCTAACGAATTTCCTATTTCACTTTTTCTACTTATCTGTTCCGGGGATCATCCTCTGCATCGTTGGGATTTGGATAAAGACCTGTCTTTACATTGGATGTGCGGTTCTTGGCCTGGATCTGATCCTTTCGATTGTTGAACAGTCACGCATTCGAAATGCTGCCGTGTCTCATAGCGAAAACCCTGAGTTCAACGAACTGATGGACGCATTTTGCAGCCCTGACGGGCTACAGGCAGTCGGGAAAGTACTGGATGAAAAGATCAAATCCACCCCTGATGATGAATCTGAAAAAGGAAAAGACCAATAAGGTATCTTTTGATTCATCTCTCGTCTCATTATGGTTTCACCTTTCACCGCTATGGTTTCATTTTTGAGTGAAACCATTTGAAACCAAATGAAACCGTATCATTTTTATCAACTGTTGCCATAAAGAGTTATCGGTATAGATGCGTCTGGCGCAAAGCCAGGCGCATCAACCGTTTCCGGGCTTTTTCAAGCCCGGATTTCTTCTCTCAAACCATAGATGCAAATCGCTGTTTCAGGGCGTCTGCCCCGATTCGAACCGGGTGTTTTCCTGTTTCATGCAGATGCGTTCAGCCAGCGCCCTTTTTCAGCGGCGATTTTTCCGGCTGGCAGCGGTATTTTTCTCAAAAAAGAATCACAAAGATTTGGGCGTTGTTTTGTTGGTCCTGACGGACTAAGAAAGCGGTGCCCTTTTTCATTTCAAAAAGGGCGCTGGTCGCAGCGCCTGCATTTGTAGGTCGGAGCATGATCGCTCCGGCCTTATTTTTTATGCATGGGAGGAGCTATATGAGCATCAGCGCAGAAGAAAAGGTCTGTTACCTCAGAGAAGCAGCAATCGTCCTTGCCAAGGAGGGTTTCCAGTTGGACGAAGTTCACACTGACAGGCTGTGTATCCTGCTTGACGGTTCGCCGCTTTGTGAAGTAACTGGGAGCGGTGGTGTTGCCTACCGCAATGAGGATATTGACGAGCCAGAACGGATCGCTGCCAAGGACAAGGTGTATGAGATTGTCAGGACCACAGCGGAGTATATGCGGCAGATGGAGATGGCACCCTTTTTGAAAGCTGACGGTCTGGAGGACGGCTACAAGGTGCTGGCGGATTTCAACGGCACTGTGCTGGCTGGAGTTCAGAGCAAGTACGGAGTCCACTTCGTCACATGGGATTGGGCCTATGGGCACACAGGAGTATGTCATGGGCACTATTTCATGGAGAACTATGCAGGAGCCAAACAGGACTTTGCTATCCGCTCCGGGCTGATTCAAAAGAAACGGCTTTTCACCCCAGAGCAGATGACCGAGATTTATCGCTGCTGTGCGGACTCTGTAGACGGAGATTTCTTTGAACTCACGGGAGAGCAGGAAAAAATGATCCGCAGTGTTCAGCAGCAGATTGAGGAGTGTGTGCCGGATTTGGACGAGCGAATCCGGCAGCAGGAAGAAGCCTTGGAACAAGTCGCGCAGCAACAGACAATGTAATATCAAACGGAACGGGCCGGAGTCTTAGCAATAAGATTCCGGCCCTTTTTTCATTTCAGAGAGGAGTTCACTTATGCCGTACTATTTCATGCGAGACACGCCGCTGCAGGCGTTGGAGCAGTTGATGATGTCTCAGCCCGGTCAAAAGCCCAGAGGTGGTGGAATATACCGCAGCCCATTTCGTTACACGCCCAAAGATGTGGCGTGCGAATACTGCCAGAACTATGTCCGCAAGCATCCGTGCCGCCTATGTGAATGTACCTGCCTGGAGGAGCGGATCGAGGCAGGTGTGCTGGAGCTGAATGCGTTCATGTGGGACTGCTTCACCCCCTCTATGGGGCCGCAGTTTCGAAAAAGGATGCATCAGCAATTCAGAGAGAGGAAACCTCAATTCTTCCAATTCTTCCTGTCCGATGCCCACCGGCGAAGATGGACACATTGGCGAGAGCGCTGCTGGCGTTTGTCCGACCGGAACAAAGCGGCCCTCTTCCTGCTCACGGCATACGAGAGCCTTTGGCGCAGGATGGTCTGGAAATGCGGGAATGACGGCTTTGACTTCCAAAGCGTCCGGCTCGGAGGAATCGAGCCGGAGCTATACAGCGTCTACCAGGCGGCGAAGGCCATTGCGGTCGGCTGCTGTAATATCACTCTCGCAGACCTTGCGTCTCCGGAATTGGTCACAGATGAGGCGTTCCACCTGATCACTGGCGCACTGCTGATGGCCAAATACGGAGATGCGGTTTTGAATTTGGAAAAAGGAGTTGACGAAACATGATGATACAAGCGGTGCTTGGCAATCCGCATCACCCGGAATACGGCGTGGCGACCATTCCGTTTCCTATTCCCCGCGACCAGCACGCACACTGCATGGAGCTGCTGGAGGCGTTGGAAATCGGTGACGCGGTCAAGGCGGACTGCAAGGTGGAGAAGATCGACAGCTTCTACACCGTTCTCAAGCGAGTAGAAATGCTCACGGTCAATGTGGAGGAGCTGAACTACCTCGCCAAGCGGCTGGACAGCTTCGACACCGGCGAAGCCGCACAGTTTCAGGCGATGGCCCACAAGCTGGAGCTGTTCGAGTTAAAGGATCTCATCAACCTGACCTTCTGCTGCCAGCAGGCTACGGTCATCACCGACTTTTCCGACCTCGCCGCCATCGGCCGCGACCACTACATGAACCTGCACGGCGGCAGCGCAAGCGTGGATGAGCTGAACGCGCTGGACGGCAAGAAAACCGCACGGCAGCTCATCGAAAGCGGCAGCGGCACGGTGACGCCCTATGGTGTGGTCTACGACAACGGTATGAAATTAGAGCAGGTCTACGATGGCCGGTTCTTCCCCTGCTATTACTACAAGCCGAATGTCATCACCGTTGCGGTGACCTCTAAAGCCGAACCGGAGGATACGGAGCACATCACATGGCTGTTCCTCCCCATGGTGCAGGAGGAGATCGACCGCGCCCTCCTTCGCGGGGGCATCACTGATCCCGCCGATGCCCGCCTGCGGCTGGAGGACAGTCAGCTCCCCAATGAGGTGGATGTCCTTCTGGATATGGAGTACGAAACTCTCTCCGACCTCAGCGAACTGGCAGAGGCAACGGATGGATTGTCAAACGCGGATATGAAAAAGCTGGGGGCTGTGGTCATGCTGGCAAAGCCGGAGAACGCGGCGCAAATCAAAAATCTTGCGGAAAACCTCGACCTCTTTGACTTTGCCCCCGGTGCACACTCTCCCGCCGAGTACGGCAAGTACATGATCCAGCAGTCCGGCCATTTCGACTATGACGAAAACCTCGACGCTTTTTATGACTATGAAAAGTACGGCTCGGAGCGCATGAACGAGGAGGACGGGATGTTCACCGACCGGGGCTACATCGCCTATAAGGGCTATATCAGCATGGAGGAAGTGATGAACGGCAGCCAGAGCAGCCACATGGTGATGGGAGGGCTTTCACGATGATCATTCGAGCGGAACTGAAGTGTAAGCAGGCAGGATGCGAGGCAGACCCCTGCGCCGTGGATAAGGTCATCGAGCTGCCAAACCCGCGGTTCAAGCAGTTCAGCCGCGCACTGCTGGCTGACTATGATTTCATCGCAGAGAACAAAAACGCTGTCCGACACGATGATGATGCCAGGCACTGTCTGCTCGTCCTCGACGCGGAGGGAAAGGACGGTTTCCTTGTTGACCCACAGGGATATAACTACGCCCGGTACAGCGCTTTTGTTCCCAACGCCCGCAGCTTGCTGACGCCGGATATGGGGATCGACCGCAGCTATCTTTCGCCGGCAGAGCCATGGCGTAATGAAAATCGGGATGAAATGCTCCGCGTGACGCTGCGCGTCGATGGAAAGCCGGACTACACCCTCGTCCTCCCCGCTGACGAGGAATACCTCGACGCTGTGAAGGCTTACCTCGATATTGATGTTTTCGCGGATGCCATGCTCTGTGATATTCGCTTCAAGGTGCCTTACATCGGCGAGCTGATCCGTGATACGGATTGCCCCGCCGTGGAGGATTACAACGATTTTGCAGAAGCCTTGGAGGACATCTGGCAAAAGGATGGGATGCTCCTGACCTACGCCGCCGTGCTGGAGGCCGAGAATCCGGAAACCCTGCACCGTGCCTGTGAGCTGCTGCGAAATCTGGACAACTACCAGCGCATCGTAGAAGGTGCCTACGGTTACGGTCAGCAGCGATTGCAGGAAACGCTGGGGCTGGACGATGAAGCCATCTATGAATTGGATGGCTACATGGATTTTGAGAAATACGGTCAGGACTGCATGGAAAATGACTGCGTGACAAAAACAGAGTTCGGCTTGCTGCGCCGCTTGGACCCGCCCTTCCCGGAGCAGACGCAGGGGCAGAGGATGATGTAAGCAAAAGCGGCTCGACCCATTTGGATCAAGCCGCTTGATAAGCAGACAAACCGGAAGTTCTCAATCTGTGAAAATATTTAATCTAATCGCTTTCACTCTGTAAGCACTCCTTTTCAAATTTCTGCTTAGCGATTTCTTTTTCCGGTATTTTCTGTCCCACGGATTTCCTCATGATAGAAATAATCCACGATTACCGGATGTCCCTGCGGGACTCTGCCATAAGGCATTTCATTATCCACAAAGGCACAATCATACTTCTTAGCCATTTTCTCAGCTTTTACTTCAAGTGCTTCAAAGTAGCTGCGGTTATGCTTGTTATAGATCTCATCGTAAAGCGGTACAAGGTCAGGATATTTTCCGGCGATATAATCCATGATCGTCTTTTTGAAGCCGCCCCGAAGATTGAGGTTTTCGAGCCAAAACAGATCGCACTGATCCTTTACCCGCTCAAAGATCGCTTCAAAATCCGTGATGCCGGGGAATACCGGAGATACGAAACAGACTGTACGGATCCCTGCGTCATATACCTGCTTCATAGCAGCGATGCGCCGCTCAATGCTCGAAGCAGAGTCCATATCGTTCTTGAAATTTTCATCCAGTGTGTTGATCGACCATGAAACGGTTACACGTCCAAGCTTCTTCAGCAGATCAATATCCCGTACCACAAGATCCGACTTTGTGCAGATCAGAATATCTGCGTCACTGCCGATCAGCTGCTCCAGAAGTTTTCTGGTATTCCCGAATTGCTCCTCCTGTGGATTGTAGCCATCTGTCACAGAACCGATGACCACCCGCTGTCCGGCATATTTCTTCGGATTTTTAATTTCCGGCCAATGCTTCACATCAAGGAAAGTGCCCCATTCCTCC
>ERZ773145.524-NODE-524-length-37549-cov-16.858431_pt1 | contig 37549 bp, 29 predicted proteins | sample MGYA00580848_ERZ773145 | MGnify/ENA primary metagenome ERZ773145 (study PRJEB29015, sample SAMEA2737858) | human gut metagenome | biome: human gut; feature: human-associated habitat; material: faeces | place: China | collected 2012 ... | reverse complement strand
ATCCTGCCAATCCTGATCCTGCTCGGGCTTGAAGTTCAGGTAGTAGACCTTGCCGGCAGCTGCGGGAGCGGCAGAAGCTGCGGTAGAACTGGCGGTGGAAGCAGCGGTGCTGCTGGAGGAACCACCGCAGGCAGCCAGACCGAGGGCGGCAGCAGAAGCGCCGGCGACTTTCAGGAAATTACGACGAGAGATCATCTTTTTCATAATTGTTCTCCTTCTTCATCATGTGATATACACATTCCGCCTGACAGCGGAAATGAGACGAAATAAATCAGACAGCCCTTACGCTCTCACCGACCTGCAGCTCAGGCTGGAGGGTGATCTTCTGGGCCGAGGCACCATGCTCGATCTGCCGCACCAGCAGCTCGATGCTCTGGAGCGCGATCTGCTCGCCGGGCTGGACGATGGTGGTCATCACCGGCACACAGTAGCGGGACATCGAGATGCCGTCGAAGCCGATGACCGATATATCTTCCGGCACCCGGAACCCGGCGCTCACCAGCGCCCGGATGGCACCGAAAGCGATGACATCGCTCATGGCGAACAGAGCGGTGAACTCGGCCCGGCGGGCCAGCAGGCTGTTCATGGCGTGGTAGGCAGACTCGAAATCGTAGTTGGACAGGCCGTAGAGCCGGTCGTCAAAGGTGAGCCCGGCATCCTCCATGGCATCCTGTGCGCCAAGACGGCGCATCCGACTGGGGTAGCTGGTGGCCGGACCGCCGAGAACTGCTATCTTCCGGTGGCCCTGCGCGATGAGGTGGGAGACGGCGGTGCGGGCCGCAGCCCGGTCATCCACGCCCACCATCGAGAGGTTCGGGAAATCCAGTTCGTCGGAGACCAGCGTCGTCAGCACCGCGGGGACGGTGATGTTCGCAAAGCCCTGCTGGAAGTTCGCCACGCTGCCGCCGAGGAATATCATGCCTTTGGGCTTTATCTCCCGCAGGATCTTCTGGGCGGCGTCTATCTCGTTGGCATTCTCGTCCAGGTAGGAGACAATGCCGCTGTACCCGTAGAGGGTCGCGGCCCGCTGCAGCTGAACGAGGAAGTCCGAGAAGAAGAGGTTCCGGGTACCCTTGACCACAAAGACGAGGCTGCGGGACTGCTGGATCTTCAGCTGCCGGGCGTTGGTGTTTGGCACGAAGCCCGACTCCCGCATCATCTGAAGCACCTTTTCTTTCGTTTCGGGACGCACATCCGGCCGGTCATTGATGACGCGGGAGATGGTGCTGACGGAACAGCCGCTCAGACGGGCAATGTCTTTGATGGTCATGTTCGGCATTCCGGGAAGCACCTCTCTTTCGGTCGAAGTTCTGGTTTTTACTGAAATCGCTCGGGAACGATGTCGGGAACGGTTTCAGTGACTATAGTATGGCATAATTTGTGGAATAAATCAATAACCCTGAAACACTTTTGGCAGAATTGCATAACAAATCGACCCTCCTTTGTGCAGGTTGATTTGCCCGCAGAGCGAAAAGCAAATTGATTTCCGGTAATTACCGGTACGCGTCAAAATCTCCCGGGACGACCGTACTCTTTTGTAACTTTTAGAGCAAAAAAGCGCGTTCTCATGCAGGATGGATACAAGCTGAACCGACGGGCCGGAGCAAAAATAAGCCGAAAAAATCCCGGTATCCCTGCCGCCGGAGCGGAAAGGATACCGGGAATGAGATCTCTGGGGTTTACTCGGCGCGCAGGGCTTTGACGGGGTTGCACTTGGCTGCGCCGCGGGCCGGGATGATGCCGGCCAGAATGGTGAGCAGGGTAGCCAGTGCCACGAGGAAGAGGGCTGCATCCACGGGCAGGGAGGCAACGAGGGTCGAAGTGCCGGAGACTTTCTGGATGATGATGTTTCCGGGGATGAGCAGTATCTCGCTGAGGACGATGCCCATGACGCCCGAGCAGAGGCCGATGATGAAGGTCTCTGCGTTGAACACCTCGGAGACGTTCCGCTTGGAAGCGCCGATGGCGCGCAGGATGCCGATCTCCTTCCGGCGCTCGAGGACGCTGATATAGGTGATGACGCCGATCATGATGGAGGAGACTGCCAGCGAGATGGAGACGAAGGCCACCATCATGCTGCTTATCATGTTCACGATCTCGGTCACGCTGGTCATCAGGGTACCCACGAGGTCGGTGTACTGCACCATTTTTTCGTCTTCACCCTTTGCAGACATCCCGGCGTTGTAGGCATCCAGCTTTTCCAGGATGGTGGCCTTGCTGGCGAAGTCCTTCGGATAGATCTTGATCTGGCTGGGGGCGGCCTCGTCCGCGTAGCCGAAGGCCGTCAGGTTGGCCTCATAGGTGGCGGAAGAGGAGCGGAGGGTGGAGCGCATCAGCTCGGTCAGCTCGGAGGTGGTCATGTTGAGCTGGATGGCCTTCTGGAAAGCCGACGCGTCGATCTTGATGGCGCTCTCCATCTGGCTGCTCAGCTTGCCGATGTTCTGCTGGATGGCCGTCTTGAGCTGGGACTGTATCTGGTCCTGGAAGGTGACGATGCCCTTCTGGATGGCAGCGTCCAGCTGACTTTTCAGCACTTCTGTGATTTGGTCGGAGTAGGTCTCCATCACGGTCTGAATGGTGGTCTGCAGAGCGCTCGAGAGCTGGCCCTGCAGCTTGTCCGGGTCAACGAGGTCTTTCATGGACTCGGCCATCAGCTTCTGGAACTGCTCTGACTTGAGGTAGGCAGAAAAGCTCCACTTCTTGAAGTTGAGGATGCCGTTGCCGATGATATATTTCTTATAGTCCTTGAACACCTTCTGCACGAGGTCCTGCAGAGCCTCCGGCGAGACGGAAAGGTCCAGCTCTGCAAAGGCATCGCTGAGGTCGATGTCGGGCAGCTCGTCGATGTCGAGGGAAAAATCCGAGAAGTCGATGAGGCTGCTCAAATCGAAACTGCCGCTGCTGAGGTCGAAGGCACCGTTCAAATCGAAGTCGAGGGCGTTGGCATCAAAAGAGAAGGCATTCTTGAGGGCGTTGGTGTCGATGGAGAAGAGGCTGGTCAAATCGAAGTCACGGAGGCTCTCGGCCTTGCCGAAGCTCTCGCCGGTGAGGACGTTGGTGGCGGGGTCGGCCATCTGCTGCTTCACGATGTCGCTGGCGGCAGCGTCCTCCATGACCTTCTCGGTCAGGGAGGCGGGGTAGGCGATGCCGGAGGTGAGCATGGAAGCGGAGGCGGTGTAGTCCGGCTGGACGATGCCCACGATGGTGATGTCCTCGCCGTTCTCCACCAGCTGCTGCATATAGTCCTTGTCGTCGGCCTTGCTCTTCCAGATGCCGTAGGTGTCGTCGTAGACGTAGGTGTCGGCGCTGTTCACCAGCTTGAACTTCAGGCCCATCAGCTCGTCGTAGCTGTAGGTGCGGAAATCGCTGGGGACATCGACGTTCTGGTTCTGGGCGAACTGCTGTATCATCTTGTCCAGCTCGGCGGAGTCCCGCAGACCCATGGAGTAGAGGGCGTAGTCGGTCACGGTGCCGTATTTGCTCAGAACGACGACACATTCGGTGGGCTTTTCGGGCCAGCGGCCAGCCTTGACTTCGTACTGGGACTTATAAAGGTCACTGTTGGCGGGCAGCTGATAGAATACGCTGGTGTTGCTGCCCACGCTGTTCATCAGGCTGCTGGTGACAGAGGTGGAGCCGGAACCCGAGCTTCCCAGACCCAGCATCGAGAGGGTGGAGTCCGGGTTGACCTGATGCACACTGCCGTCGGCGTCCTGCCGGTAGATCTGGGGCGAGACGCTGTAGGAATACTCGATGGAGGTGGCGTCATCCGCAATGGTGGACTCGCTGCTGTCGAGATATTTCTTTAAGGAAGTGAGGTCGTTGGACGTCAGGCCCGACACCATCTTGGTGATGAGCTGGCGGACCGAGACCATTCCCTCCACGCCGCCGGAGGTGTCCTTTTTGCCGTCCTCGTCGGTGGGCAGGCCGGTGGCTGTGGTGCCGTCGCTGCTGCCCGAGGACAGAAAGCTCGTGATGTCCACGCCGCTGCTCAGGATCTGCAGCGGGTATTCGCTCAGGGTGGAGCGCTCCATGTCGGCGATGTAGGCGTTGACGCCGGTGGACAGCGAGATGATGAGGGCGATGCCAATGATGCCGATGCTGCCCGCGAAGGCCGTGAGCAGGGTGCGGGCCTTTTTGGTGCGCAGGTTGTTGAAGCTCAGGGCCAGCGAGGTGAGCCACGACATGGACGAACGGCCCATGTTCTTGTGGATGGGAGGGGCAAGCTTTGTGTCGTCCGGCTCGAAGGGGCGGGTATCGTCGGTGATGGCGCCGTCCCGCAGACGGACGATGCGGTTTGCATACTGCTCCGCCAGTTCGGGGTTGTGCGTGACCATGACCACGAGGCGGTCTTTTGCCACATCCTTCAGCAGCTCCATGACCTGGATGCTCGTCTCGCTGTCCAGTGCGCCGGTGGGCTCGTCGGCCAGCAGGATGTCGGGGTTGTTGACGAGGGCGCGGGCGATGGCCACGCGCTGCATCTGGCCGCCCGACATCTCGGTGGGGCGCTTGTGGAGCTGGTCCCCGAGGCCCACCTGCCGCAGCGCCTCGGCGGCACGGCGGCGGCGCTCAGCGCCCGACACGCCCGAGATGGTCAGGGCCAGTTCGACGTTGGCGAGGACGGTCTGGTGAGGGATGAGGTTATAGCTCTGGAACACGAAGCCGACGGTGTGGTTGCGGTAGGAGTCCCAGTCCCGGTCGGTGTAGCGGCGGGTGGAGATACCGTTGATGATGAGCTCGCCGTTGTCGTAGCGGTCGAGGCCGCCGATGATGTTGAGCAGCGTGGTTTTGCCCGAGCCGCTGGGGCCGAGGACGGCGACGAATTCGCTGTCGCGCAGGTTGAGGCTGACCCCGTTGAGCGCTGCCTGTGTCAGATCGCCGGTGGTGTATTTCTTTTCGATATTGATAAGCTGAAGCATTGGCCTGCCTTTCCGGCAGCAGAACGGGGGAGTGTCTGCTGACCTGTTCCGCCTGACATTTGTGGACGGAGAGGGAAACATAGTATCTGTTTGATTTTATCAGAAGAATATGAACAATTTATGTCGTAACGTGTGCCAAGTTCTGTGTTTTCTGCCGAAGGATGGAAAAGCGTTGCATCCTGCGCGGAAAAGCGTCCCAAACCAGGAGGATGCGGCAGATGTGTCTTGATTTTTGGAGCGGTTGATGGTATTCTTGAGACAATATCCATGTTAATATTTTCAGTGTTCCAAAATTCGACGAAAACTGACGCAAATTTGTCGTTGCAACTCCTTTCGACGCTCCATACAATTTTATACAGTATAGTATGAAGTAGTTTGTCCGGCATAAGTGGAAGGGCCGGGCAGATGGGGTGAGGAGGATGCAGAATGAAACAGAATGTTCCATTGGTGAGGAGTTTTTCGGCGCTGGAACCGTATCAGGAGGCGTATACCCTTGCCTGTTCTCTGGAGACGGAGGGACAGGGCTGCTGGCTGACCGTGAGCCGGACAAAAGCTCCGGACGACCCGGCAGACACGGCCCGTACATGGGTCCCGGCCCCGGAAGAGGAATGCGGACGGCTGCTGCAGTTTTTGTATGAGAACTCGGTCCAGCCGGAGCTGTGGCAGGATGCTATTTCCTGCTGGTATCCGCAGGCGGAGCAGGCAGAAAACCTGCGGGAAGGGGGCGCGTCGTGTGAGTTATGAGGAACAGGACGTCATATGGCGCGTAGCTCTGGCCAGCTATGACCCCAGAGAGATGCGGGTATGGACACGCTATCTTGAGGAGCGCAACCCGGCCATCCGCTGTACGGGCTACCGCAGCAGCCGGACGCTGCTGGAACGGCTCGAACAGGGCGATGTGGACGTTCTGGTGCTGGGCGGCAGACTGGAGGACATGGACAGCATCCAGTTCCTGCCCAAGATACGCGGCCTTGCCCGCAAGCCTCTGGTGCTTCTGCGGGACGACGGACGCAATGAGAAATCGGCTGTGGAGAGCCTGAGTCAGGAGGACGCATGCTACCTCATCCGTCAGGCCACACTGGAAGATATGCTGCAGGAGCTGCGCGTTCCGGCCCACCGCCCGGCGGAGAGTCTGGAAAAGCGCTGCGAGCGCATCTATCGCAGCTGGGGTCTGAGCACCTGCGATGCCAACAAGCGCTACCTGACCGGTGCGCTTCGGATGATGATGGGCTCTGACCACCGTCTGGCCATCCGCAAGGAGATATTAGGGCCGGTGGCGGAGGAATACAATCTCACCGTGGCGGCTGTGGACAGCGCCCTCCGGCGGCTGCTGGAGACGCTGGACGAGACCGGTACCCAGACATGGCGGGATTTTCGAAAAGAGTATGGCTTAGAGCGCAGGAAGGTGACCATCGGCCGCCTGCTTTATGCGCTGGAAAGTAAACTGAGTCAGCAGTGAGGTGCTGACCACACGACGCGGAGGTAGAGCAGAATGCGCAGGCGAAACGATGGAGCAGGAGGCTCCCCTCAGGAGGAGTTTGGGGATGTGTGCTTCCATGCCCTTGGCATCATCGACCAGAACCGGGAATATCTGCAGATGCATCTGCTGGCGTCGGCCGACCTGCCCACCCGGCAGGCACTTTCGGACATCCAGATAGAGTCTGCCCGGCTGGACCGCACGGTACGCAATGCCATAACGCTTTATCAGCTGGAAAATGAAGAGCTGAGCGAGCTGCAGCCTCTGGACCTGTGCAGTCTGCTGGAAAAAGCGGGCCGTCTGGCCCCGGACATCCAGCGGTCACTGGAAATAGCGCTCACGACGGAGAGCGGGGGCATCGAGCACTGCACCGTCATGGGCGTTCCCGATGAGGCCGAACAGCTGCTGCTCCACCTCATCTCCAACGCGCTGCGGGCCTGCGATGCAGGCGGCGGGGTGTGGGTGAGACTGAAACAGAAAAAGACCGGCGTCGTGCTCCGGGTGGAAGACAACGGCTGCGGCCTGATGGAGGAAGACCCCATCGAGAACAACCGCCGCTTCCTCAGCGGCGCAAAGCTGGGTCTCCGCATCTGTAAGCTCATCTGCCGCCGTGCAGGCTGGAAGCTGACGCTGACGGCCCGGCCGGGCGGCGGCACCCGGGCGCAGGTGGTGTTCCCGCTGGCCTCCTGCGAGGACATCCCGCCGGAAATGGAACTCCACTCCAGCGAGGAGAACGACATCCGCGCAGCGCGGTTCGCAAGCCGGGCGGCACAGGAGCTCCTTCTGCTGAGGAGATATTGAACGAGACAAAAAGGCATCTGCAATGCTGCCCGGGACGGCGCAGCGCAGATGCCTTTGCTTTTTGTGCGGGACAGGGAAGAGAGCAGGAAAAATGACAGACGGTAAAGAATCTTAGTAGAAACAGCCTGAAATCCACAGAAAAGTTTGCGAAATTAACAAAATGTTTAACTTTGCAAGATGATTTTACTGTTTTTAAGGTGTAAAATAATCCCGAATGATTGATTGTCAGCCGGATTTGGTTTATAATACCCGTGTATGCGAGTCTGAAATTTGATTCGTTAGCAAACAACTTCTGCCCGGGCCGGAGAGTCCTGTGTGCAGAGGGAGAGTGCATTGTCCTTCAGGAGGAAAAACAACTGTGAGAGTAGGTCTTGACATCGGCAGCACTACCATCAAATGCGTGGTGCTGGATGAAAACGATACCCTTTTATATTCGACGTATGAGCGCCACTACAGCCACATTCTGGAAAAGGCGCAGGAGCTGCTGCGCCGCATCGACGCAGAGCAGCTGCATGGCCGGAAAGCGCTGCTCAGCATCTCCGGCTCTGCCGGCATGGGCCTGGCCGACAGCTGCGGCGTGCCTTTCGTGCAGGAGGTGTTCTCCACCCGCGTGGCGGTCAAAAAGTTCGTCCCTGCGACGGACTGCGTCATCGAGCTGGGCGGTGAGGATGCAAAGATCCTGTTCCTGACCAACGGCACCGAAGTCCGCATGAACGGCAGCTGCGCCGGCGGCACGGGCGCTTTCATCGACCAGATGGCGACGCTGCTCAAGATGAGTGCCGATGAGATGAACAAGGCGGCCGAACAGGCCACCCGTACATACACCATTGCATCCCGCTGCGGCGTTTTCGCCAAGAGCGATGTGCAGCCCCTCATCAATCAGGGCGCAAAGACTGAGGACATCGCGGCCAGCATCTACAAGGCCGTGGTCAACCAGACCATCGCCGGTCTGGCACAGGGACGCCCCATTCAGGGCAATATCCTCTATCTGGGTGGTCCGCTGACCTTCAGCACTGTGCTGCGCAAGAGCTTCGACGAGGCACTGGGCGTCACCGGTACCTGCCCCGAGAACAGCCTGCTCTACGTCGCGCTGGGCGCTGCCCTCTACGCCGACAAGGAGTTCGTCCTCTCGGACGTGGCCGCTGCGCTGGATGAGTATGCCGCCACGGCGACCTACGCCAGCGAGCCGCCCCTCTTCGCCAGCAAGGAAGAGTACGAGGCATTCCATGCCCGCCATATATCCCATAGCGTGCCGCGGGTGGCGTTCAGCGCTCAGTGCGGCCCGGTGCATATCGGCATCGACTCCGGCTCCACCACCGTCAAGCTGGTGGTCGTGGACGAGCAGAGCCAGATCCTCTACACCAACTATCAGCCGAATCTCGGCAACCCGCTGCCCCTTATCCGGCAGCAGCTGCTGAAAATCTATAAAGAGCACACCGGCCTCAAGGTGGCCAGCGTGACCACCACCGGCTACGGCGAAGAACTGGTCAAGAACGCCTTCCGCTGCGACTTCGGGCTCGTGGAGACCGTGGCCCACTTCACGGCAGCAAAATACTTCATGCCGGACGTGGACTTCATCATCGACATCGGCGGTCAGGATATGAAGTGCTTCAAGATCGAAGATGGTGCCATCAGCAACATCTTCCTGAACGAAGCCTGCTCTTCCGGCTGCGGCAGCTTTTTGCAGACCTTCGCGCAGGCACTGGGCTACGACGTCAAGGAGTTCGCGGCCCTCGGCCTCTTCGCCGACCGCCCCGTGGATCTGGGCAGCCGCTGCACCGTCTTTATGAACAGCTCGGTCAAGCAGGCCCAGAAGGACGGCGCGTCCATCGAGAATATCTCGGCGGGCCTGTCCATCAGCGTCGTCAAGAACGCACTGTACAAGGTCATCCGTGCGTCCAGCCCCGAAGAGCTGGGCCGGAAGATCGTCGTGCAGGGCGGTACGTTCTACAATGAGGCCGTCCTCCGCGCCTTCGAGAAGGAGATGGGCGTCGAGGTCATCCGCCCCGACATCGCCGGTCTGATGGGCGCTTACGGTGCGGCCCTCTTCGGTCTGCGCCAGTGCCACAAGAACGGCCAGACCACCTCCGCCATGATGAGCGAGGAAGAGCTGGAGAACTTCGACCAGAAAGTCGTCAGCGTCAAGTGCGGCGGCTGCGGCAACCACTGCCAGCTCACCGTCAACACCTTCGCCGATGGCCGCAAGTTCATTTCCGGCAACCGCTGCGACAAGCCCGTCACCGGCAAGAGCGAGGACAACAGCCTCAACCTCTATGCCTACAAGCAGCAGCTTCTGGCCAGCTATAAGCCCGTGGCCGGAAAGCGCGGCTCCATCGGCATCCCGCTCTGCCTGAATATGTACGAGCTGCTGCCGTTCTGGCATGCATTCTGGACAAAGCTCGGCTTTGCCGTCCACACCAGCCCGGTGTCCAGCCGCGGCCTCTATCTGGCTGGTCAGGCTACCATCCCCAGCGACACCGCCTGCTTCCCGGCCAAGCTCAGCCATGGCCACATCAAGGCCTTGACCCAGATGCATCTGGACGCCATCTTCTACCCCTGCCTGACCTACAACATCGACGAGGGTCTGGGCGACAACCACTACAACTGCCCCGTCGTGGCCTACTATCCCGAAGTCCTCGCCGGCAACTGCCCCGAGCTGGAAGGCCAGAAGTTCATCTACGACTACGTCGGCATCCACCGTCCGAAGGATTTCGTCCACAAGATGGCGAAGGACGTGCTGCCCAAGTATTTCGGCGGCATCTCCGAGAAGGAAGTGCAGGAGGCTGCCAACGCTGCCTACGCTGAGTATGAAGCCCACATGGCACAGATACGGGTCAAGGGCAGCGAGATCATTGATGAGGCCCGCCGTCAGGGCAGGCGCATCATCGTGCTGGCCGGACGCCCCTACCATGTGGACCCGGAGATCAACCACGGCATCGACCACCTCATCACCCGCCACGGCGCGGCGGTGGTCACCGAGGACAGCATCTCCAACCGCGTGGAAAAGTTCCCCACCAGCGTGCTGAACCAGTGGACTTACCACAGCCGCCTGTATGCCGCCGCCAAGTACTGCACCACCCAGAACGATATGGACCTGGTGCAGCTGGTGTCCTTCGGCTGCGGCGTGGATGCCATCACCACCGATGAGACCCGCGAGATCCTGCAGGAGGGCGGCAAGCTCTACACCCAGCTGAAAATTGACGAAATTACAAACCTGGGTGCTGTCAATATCCGCCTGCGCAGTCTGTTCGCCGCACTGGATGAGAGAGACGAAGATAAGAAGTAACATAGGAGGAACCTATGGAATACAATTACCCCAAATTCACCCCGGAGATGAAGAAAACTCACACCATCCTCATCCCCAACATGGCCATCACCCAGTTCCGCCTGCTGGAATACGCCCTGCGCTACGACGGCTACAAGTGCGAGATCCTTGGTAACTGCGGCAGCGCTGTGGCGCAGCTGGGCCTGAAATATGTCCACAACGACACCTGCTATCCGGCACTGCTGGTCATTGGCCAGTTCCTCGACGCGCTGAACAGCGGCAAGTACGACCTCGAGCACACGGCCCTGCTCATCACCCAGACGGGCGGCGGCTGCCGTGCCTCCAACTACATCCATCTGCTCCGCAAGGCGCTGGTCAAGGCAGGCTATCCGAACATCCCGGTGGCCAGCCTGAACTTCTCGGGCCTCGAGAAGGACAGCGGTTTCCAGATGACTCTGCCTCTGGCCCGCCGGGCCATCGCCAGCGTGTTCTACGGCGATATGCTCTGCGCCCTGCGCAATCAGGTCGCTCCGTATGAGAACGAGAAGGGCGCTGCCGATAAAATGGTAGACCTCTGGGTCGAGCGTCTGGGCCGTGTACTGCTGGCGGGCAAGGGTTTCACCTCCCGTGAGATGAAGCACACCTTCCCCCTCATCGCAAAGGACTTTAAGTCCATTCCCGTCACCCGTGTGCCGAAGGTCAAAGTCGGCGTCGTGGGCGAGATCTACGTCAAGTACAGCCCGCTGGGCAACAACGACCTGCAGAAGTTCCTCGAGAGCCAGGACTGCGAGGTCAACTTCCCGGGTCTGATGGGCTTCGTGCAGTACTGCATCTTCAACATGGGCGAGGACCATGTCCTCTACGGCGGCAAGCTGGCCATGAAGATGGGTACCGACCAGCTGCTCAACTGGCTGGACAGCGTGGAGCGCTCCATGCTCAAGGCCGAGGCCGACGCCGGTTTCTACGCCCCCGGCCCCTTCAAGGAGCTGGTGGAAAAGCCCGAGGGCATCATCTCGCTGGGTGCCAAGATGGGCGAGGGCTGGCTGCTGACGGCTGAGATGATCGAGCTGGTACAGGGCGGTTACGGCAACATCGTCTGCGCACAGCCTTTTGGCTGCCTGCCGAACCACATCGTGGGCAAGGGCATGGTAAACAAGATCCGCGCGATGTACCCCAGCGCCAACATCACCCCCATCGACTATGACCCCAGCGCCACCAAGGTCAATCAGGAGAACCGCATCAAACTGATGCTGGCCGTAGCAAAGGAGCGTCTGAACGCCCCTGCCGAGGCGAAGCCGCTGACCGCCGAGGAGATCGCGGGCGGTGCGCCCAGCCTCTCTCACGTCTGAGAAACTACAGAAGAAACAAAAAAGCCGCACGGTACAGTTTTTCGCTGTACTGTGCGGCTTTTCTTATGCACCAGAGCGCTTATTTCTTGTGATACTTGCGGTCTTCCTGCTCATAGGCGGGCTCGCAGGTGAGGTACATCCCCAGACGTTTGATGGTGTCCGTATCCACGCTGGACAGGATGACCGTGGAGTGCATGTCGCAGCCCTTGAGCTTGGAGAGCTGCTGCAGAGCGACAGCAGCCGTCTCATTCTCGGCGGCAGAGCTGGACAGCGCGATCAGGATCTCATCGGTGTGCAGGCGGGGATTCCGGCTGCCAAGGTAGTTGGTCTTGAGGGTCTGGATGGGCTCGATGGCGCGGGCGGAGACCAGGTCGATCTCATGGTCGATGCCGGCCAGCTTCTTGAGGGCATTGAGCAGGGCAGAAGAGGCTGCGCCCAGCAGGGGACCGTTCTTGCCGGTGACGACGGTGCCGTCCGGCAGCTCGATGGCGGCAGCGGGTGCGCCGCCGGTGCGCTCGGCCACGGCGTGAGCCTGCTTTTCCACGGCACGGTCGCCGACAGCCAGACCGGCCTGATTCAGCAGCAGCTCCAGCTTGAAGATCTCACTGTCCACGTTCTTGCCGATCTTGTGGTCGCAGAGGGCCTTGAAATAGCGGCGGATGATCTCGTTGCGGGAGGCCTCGCGGCAGGCTTCGTCGTCCACGATGCAGTTGCCGGCCATGTTCACGCCCATATCCGTGGGGGACTTGTAGGGGCTCTTGCCTGCGATGAGCTCGAACATCGCGTTGACCACCGGGAAGATCTCGATGTCGCGGTTGTAGTTGACGGTGGTGACGCCGTAGGCCTCCAGATGGAAGGGGTCGATCATGTTCACGTCGTTCAGGTCGGCGGTAGCGGCCTCGTAGGCAAGGTTGACCGGGTGCTTGAGGGGCAGGTTCCAGATGGGGAAGGTCTCAAACTTGGCATAACCGGCTTTGACGCCCCGCTTGTGCTCGTGGTAGAGCTGGGACAGGCAGGTGGCCATCTTGCCGCTGCCGGGGCCGGGGGCCGTGATGACCACCAGCGGGCGCTGAGTCTCGATGTAGTCGTTCCGGCCGTAGCCCTCGTCGCTGACGATGCGGGCCACGTCGTTGGGGTAGCCGGGGATCTTGTAGTGGCGGAAGGTGCGGATGCCAAGGCTGTTCAGCCGCTTTTCAAAAGCCTCCACTTCGGGGGCGGCGGTGTACATGGTCACGCACACGCTGCCCACGAACAGGCCCCGCTCCTGAAACGCGTCGATGAGGCGCAGCACGTCGAGGTCGTAGGTGATGCCGTAATCGCCGCGCACCTTGTTACTTACGATGTCCTCGGCGCTGATGACGATGACGATCTCAGCCTGATCCTTGAGCTGCAGCAGCATCTGCAGCTTGGAGTCCGGCTGGAAGCCGGGCAGCACGCGGGAGGCGTGGTAGTCATCGAACAGCTTGCCGCCGAATTCCAGATACAGCTTGTTGTCGAACTGCGCGATCCGCTCCCGGATGTGCTCCGACTGCATCTGAAGGTATTTGTCGTTGTCAAATCCTTTTTTCATTCGTTGCTCCTATTCTTTGTAACAAACCCGGCGGCGGCTGTTACACCGTGGGCCGCCGCCGGAAGTTTCAACACATGGAATCAGTATACCATATCAAGCCAAGCAGCGCAATGAAAAATCAGTGCCAAAAACGGAAAATCAGCCTGCACCGTGCGGAATAGGCAGTATAAGGCTGGATGCAGCCCGGTGGGGAGATGGAGCGGTCAATGCTTCGCTTCCAGCTTTTCAAGATCCTCTTTGATCTCTTCCACATCTTCTTTCAGGAACATCAGGCAGAAGCTGACGGTCAGCAGAAGGCAGGAGAACCAGATGGCCTTGGCCCCGCAGAAATTCAGCGCCACGCTGCCGAGGGCTGCGCCCAGCGCGAACAGGAAGATGATGGCGAAGTAGTGGAGCGCCTTGTCCTTGGCGGCGCGGTTGCCCGCCACGAGCCAACTGCACAGAGAGTCCATGCCGCTGCGCAGGTTGCCGATGCACATGGTGCTGGCAAAGGCGTAGCCGTTCACCTTACGGAAGGCCTGTACCTGCATCGCACAGGCGAAGGAGACGAGGGCGTTGGCCACCAGATTCCATTCCTGCGGGAAGAAGCCTACCACGAAGAGCATCAAAATTTCGCACAGCACCACCAACTGCCGCCAGTGGAGCCGCTGCATCTGCTGGAATTTCTGGCGCAGCAGTTCCGCCGCAAAAACGCCCAGCGCGAAGAAGCAGAGCGGCACCAGATAGTGCAGCACGGCCCCCCAGTCGCCTTCGACCAGCTTCACGCCGCACAGCACGATGTTGCCGGTCTGAGCGTTGGCGAAAACTTTGCCGCGATATAAATAGGTGTAAACATCCTGCAATCCGCCGGAAAGCGACAGGAAGATCGCGGTGCAGAACGCTTCGGACATCTGCCCGTTGTGGGACAGTTTTTTGCTGATGGACACGAAAATTTCCCCCTCTTCACAAGTTCCAGTCTATGATAACGCAATTTGTCGGATTTGTCAAAATCTGAACGCGATTTTTGGCAAGAACGACCATGTAAATCCCACATGGCGGCCATGCTTTTGCAATGGAGCGCCGGTTGTGCTACAATAGGAGCCATCAAGGAACCGAAGGAGAAATTTTTATGCCGAACATCGTCGAGATCACCGATTTTCACGCGCCGGAGCTGGACCCCTACGCCCGCCTGACGCAGAACCAGCTCCGGAACCGGCTGGAACCGGAAAAAGGCATTTTCATCGCCGAGAGCCCCAAGGTGATCTCCCGTGCGCTGGATGCCGGATACCGGCCCGTTTCGCTGCTCATGGAGCGCAAACAGATCACCGGCCCGGCGGCGGAGATCCTGACCCGCTGCGGGGATGCGCCGGTCTACACCGCAGACCGGGAGCTGCTGGCCGCGCTGACCGGCTTTGAGCTGACGCGGGGCGTGCTCTGCGCCTTCCGCCGCCCGGCTCCCCGCAGCGTGGAGGAGCTTTGCCGGGACGCTAAGCGGGTGGCGGTGCTGGAGGGCATTGTGGATTCCACCAACGTGGGGGCGATCTTCCGCAGTGCAGCGGCGCTGAACATGGACGCCGTCCTCATCAACCCCTCCTGCTGCGACCCGCTCTGCCGTCGCGCGGTGCGGGTGAGCATGGGCACGGTGTTTCAGGTGCCGTGGGCGCAGCTTGGCGAAACGCCCGCCGACTGGCCCGAAAAGGGGCTGGCGCAGCTCCATGCCCTCGGCTTTAAGACCGCGGCCATGGCCCTGAGCGACCGCTCGGTGAGCATCGACGACGCGGCTCTTGCCGCCGAGCCGAAGCTTGCCATCGTGCTGGGCACCGAGGGCGACGGGCTGGCCCACTCCACCATTGCCGCCTGTGATTACACGGTCAAGATCCCCATGTCCCACGGCGTCGATTCGCTGAATGTCGCCGCCGCCAGCGCCGTTGCGTTCTGGCAGCTGGGGAAGCACTGAGGAAGCTGCTGCCGATCACCCGGCACTGGAATTCCGGGTGTGGATCCTGCGGATGGTATCCAGTGCGGGCTGCGCGAGGGGGGCAGGCACTGCAGCGGGGCGGCTGAGGTAGAAGCCCTGCAGCAGGTCCACGCCGAGGTCGATGACCTTGCGCAGTTCAGCGTCGTTCTCAATGCCCTCCGCAATCAGCTGCATACTGCGGGCGTGGGCATAGTCTACAATATTGGAAACGATCTGCTGTTTGTCGCGGTCGGTGTCGATGCCGCGGACGATGGAAATGTCGATCTTGATGTACCGGGGAGCCAGCGCCAGAAGGTTCAGCTCGTTGCTGTAGCCGCTGCCGTAATCATCCAGCGCGAAGGAGCCGGAGAAGCCCGGCACGTTCCGCTTCCGTTCCAGAGAATCGCGGTCCAGATCCTCTTGTTCGGTGATCTCCACCACCAGATACTTGAGCAGTTCGGGGAAACGGCGCTGATACTTGGCCACATCTGCGGGGGTCAGGCTGACATTGGCGATGGAGTTGACGAAGAGGAGGGCCCCATTCTGGAGCAGACCCTTCTGCTGCAATTGCTCGTAGGTCTCGCCGGATTTAAACAGGGTGATCCGCTCGATGTCGTACAGCCGGTCGAGCTCGTGGGCCAGCGTCATGACCTGCGAGGGGGAGGTGATGGTGGGCATGTTCACCCGCATCAGCGCCTCGTAGGCGGCGACCCGCCCGCTGTGGGCCGAGAAGATGGGCTGGAAATAGTAGGTCACCAGTTCCTCCCGCAGCAGCTGTTCGAACTCGCGCTGGGTCTGGGCGGCGTACTCCTCCCGGTGGTACACGCCGATGTCAAAGTCGCCGGTGTGGCCCTTGTGGGACTGCTTGACCTGATACATCGCAAAGTCGGCGTATTTCTTCAAGGTCTTGAGGTCGGTGCCGTCCTCCGGGAACCACGCCACGCCGCCGGAAATGCTGATGTTCAGCGTCTTGCCGTTGGGCAGGGTGGAACAACTGGCCCGCAGGGCCGCGTTCAGAGTGCTCAATTCTTTGCGGATGGCGTCCTGCGAGTCGTACCCGTAGAACAGCAGCAGGAACTCGTCGCCGGACAGGCGGGAGCAGACGGTGCCCTTGGGGGTGTTGGCGGCGAAGCACTGACCGGTCTGGCGGATGTACTGGTCGCCCCAGTCGTGGCCGTAGGTGTCGTTGATGTGCTTGAGGTTGTCGAGGTCCATCATCAGCAGGGCCGCGCAGCGCAGCCGGTCGGGATGGGCGAAGAGATCGGCGCAGACCCGGTTGAAGGCCTGACAGCTGTACAGGCCGGTCAGGATGTCGTAATCGCGCTCACGCTCGATGCGCTGCTGCTCCAGAATGGCGGAGGTGACATCCTCCAGCAGACCCACCTCCGAGGGCGTCTGTGCCACAATGCGGGTGATGCGGAGGACGATGTACTGCACACTGCCGTCCGGCTGCGCAATGGTGAAAATGGAACTGCCGATGGGAGTGGTGCGGTACAGGCTGCTGTGGGCCACCGCTGAGAGGGCGGCGCGGAAGGAAGAGGGGGTCAGGGGGTCAGGCGTTTGGACGCCGAGCATCCGGAAGAAGTTGTCGGTGACATAAACGCTGTCGCTGCGCAGCTCATAGCCCGCCAGCTCCACACTGGCCATCTCCATGATCCGCAGAAAGCGGGTGGAGGAGGCCAGCATATCCGAAGAAAGCTGGCTGATGGCGGAAGCAAACTGGTCCACCTCGGCGATGCCGGTGGTGGAAAGCTGGGGCAGCGCCGCCGCGTTTTGCGCCTTGGCCACTTCCGCCGAGAGCTGGGCCACGGGCTTGGACATCCGCTCACTGACCAGCCAACTGGCCGCAAAGCCCGCGATGAGGGTGAGCAGCACGGTCAAAAACAGCAGCTGCTGCACCCGCTGGGCAAAGGCGAAGAGGGCGGAGGAGGGCACGATGCCCACCAGACACCAGTGCTCCTCGTAAAAGGGGGCGTTTCGGCTGTAAACCTCCAGCGGAACGAGGGAAGCGATGTAAGAGATGTTGTTCTTGGAAAAGCGGAAGCAGTCTGCATCTGCCCGCGTCAGTTGGAGGGCGGTACTGAGATCCAGCCCGCCGCTGTTCATCACCGGAAACGCCGTGAGCGTGAGGGTGTCCGCATTGAGGGTGGTGTCCGAATAGCACAGGGCGTAACTGCCGGAATTGGATGTGTGCAGCTCGTTGTAGGGCAGTTTTTCGGTCAGATAGCTGGTCAGAAGCTCTACGCCCACCACGCCGTAAACGGTGCCGTCCGGCAGGATGAGGGGGAGGCTGTAGGCGATGGCCTGACGGTCATCGCCGTTGACGACGTAGAGGCTGGTCGTCCAGTGGCCGTAGGCAGTGGCATCCAGCTTGGTTTCCGCGTCATAGGCGGTCTGGAACGCCGGGTAGAGCAGCCCCCCTGTGCCGAGGGAGCGGTAGGTGATGGCGGGCTTCCACGCCTTATCCGTGGCGATGTTCTGGGTCTGCACCAGTCTGGCGGGGGCCCGCTCGAACATCAGGTCCGAGTTGTTTTCCGGCGGCGGAGAGTCGGGATCAAGGTCCCGCAGGTAGACGGAGGGCAGCCGGTCGCCGCTGGCCCGCTCGTTCAGGTCGTGGGTGTTCAGGATGAGGTAGATGCCCGTCACCGACTTGGAGCGCAGGGTAGAGATCAGCTTGGGGGTGACGGCCGCCAGCAGGGGGTAAGCCGCGTCGCTGCTGCTGTCCAGCGTGGCAAGGTCGATGGCACCACTGTCCAGCAGTTCCTGCGTCAGGGTGTTGACCCGGCTGGTCAGGGAGGAAAGCTCCTGCGCATCGTTCAGCTGGGACTGGATGTAGCCGCTGCGGGTCTCCACCTGCATGGCAAGGATATCCTCGGCGTTCTGGTTCAGCTGCGGGCCCACCCGCATGAGGTAGATGGATGCGACCAGCAGCAGAACTTCGACGAGCACCACCAGCATCAGGGCGTTGAAGATGGAGCCGAAGATGGAACGCTCGCGGCGTTTCTTCGGCGGGGTGCGCTGGGATGAGATCCCCATAGGGCGGGTGCTCCTTTCAAATCAAATGATCCGTTCAGCCCGCAAAGGCTTCCAGCGTGGTGCGGGTGGCCTCGTACCACTGGTCAAAATAGTCGTCGGTCAAGAATTCGGCCTCGGCTTCTTCGGGGGTCTGCCCGGCGGCGATCCGCTCCTCGACCGTGGCGCGGTCGGCTTCGGCGGCGTCCTCCATGGCATACTGCAATTTGTTGCGGGCCGTGGAACCCTTCGGGAAGGCGTGGGTGGTGTACAGGCGGTCGTTCTCCACGGCATTCAGCGAGAGACCCAGCACCGTGGTGATGGAGTCGGACAGCTCCAGCCCGCTGGACCGGATGGCGTCGAGACTGGCGGCGGCGTGGGTCACGGGCAGATAACCGGAGCTGACCGAGAAGGCGATGTTATTTTCCGGCTGGGTGAACCACTTCAAAAATTCCACGCTGGCTTCGATCTGGGCATCGGTGCCCTTGGTTACGATCATGCCGGCACCCTGCTGGGCGGCAACGGGGGCGCAGCCAGAGAAGCTGGGGCAGGGCAGGACCGCCATCTCAATGTCGTGGCTCTCGGTGTCACTGGTCAGCACCTGCTTGGGGAAGAAGGTGGAACTGGACGAGGAACCTACGTAGGAAAGCAGGTTGCCGGTCTTCACGTCATCGCTGCGGAAGCGGCCGCTGGCCCCGAACCAACCCTTGAGGAAGGGAACATAGTAGTTGTCCCACAGCTTGCGCATCACGTCTTTGTCAAGGTTCAGGGTCATGACGCCGTTCTTGGCATCAAAGATGGTCACGCCCAGCTCCTGTGCGCCGCAGAACAGGTAGTTCGCCAGCGCGTCGCGGCCGAAGAAAGCCTTGCCGTCGTTGGGGGTGTCGGTCTGGGCGTCGGTCCAGTCGTAATATTTGTGGGCTGCTTCGGTCACGCCCTCTACGGTGGCAAGGTCGTCATAGGTCACGCCGGTGGCGGCGGCGAAGGGAGCCCAGTCGGTCGCGTTCAGGTAGAACAGCTCGGTGGATTTCGCCACGGGGAAGACCTTCAGCTCGCCGTTGTTCATCAGGTCGCCCTCTTTTAAAAAGCCGTCCACATAGGCGGCCTTTTCCTTATCTGTCAGGTAGGGGGCCAGATCCACGATCTCGCCGAGCTGGTCGAGGTCGTAGGCCATATCCGCATAGCCGGCGTAGATGTTGGGCAGGGCGGCAGCGCCCACTTCACCCTTGGCAGCGGCCAGCACATTGGTCTCAAGGTCCGTCACGCTGCCTTGGCTGGAGCTTTTGACCACGATGTGCTTTTCCTGCCCGACGGTGGAATTGAATTCGTCCACCAGCTCATTGAAGCTGGTGAGCTGGTCGCCGCTGTAGTAGGTCCAGACGGTAATGGTGGTGGGTGCCTTGGGGGCGCCGCCGCAACCCACACAGCCCAGCAAGAGCGCAGCACTCAGTGCGATGCTGACCAAAGAACGAAAGTGAAGTTTCATACGGTTTCCTTCCCCTGCGCGGGGCGGGCATCTCCGGCCCGGACCCCGTAAAAAAGAGCCCCGGTGACCCCGCGGCTCAGAATGCGCACCTTAATCAAGGGCCTTGATGGCCTTGATGGCGCGGTCGTATTCGGTTTTCACGATAGCATACTGCTCCGCAGCGCCCTCAAACGTTCCTGCGCGGAGAATCTCCGTCAGGGCTACCGCCGGGGAGCTGAGGTTGTCGAAGCCGAGGTTGAGGCAGACGCCCTTCAGGGTGTGCGCGGCACGGAACGCCTCTTTCACGTCCTGCTTGGCCATGGCGTCGGTCAGCAGACGGAAACTGTCATCCTGCAAAAACATTTTGACAAAGCGGCGGATCATATCCGACTTATAGAACCGCTTGAGCACATCCTGATAATTCGCGCCCATGGCGGTGTAGCATTCTTCGAGCGTCATGTACAAAAATCCCCCTGTATCGTCAACGGTGATATATAAACTATTATAGCACCTTTTCCTCTGCGGGGCTACTGTTTGCACCGAAAAAAATGGCCTTTTTTCCGAAAAAACCAACGAAATCTTCCCTTTTGCGGAAAAGTTTCAAGAAAGCCCTTCCATTTGCCGGAAAACCGTTTATAATGAATACATATCATAAAAATACCAGAGATTTGCTTTGCGTTTTGGCAAAGCAGCATAGAAAGGCATGGGAAGCGGCAAAGATGAAGACGATGCAGGAAGTTCAGGCAATGCTCCGCGACTTGCAGCAATTGTACACCGATGTGCGGCTGCTGGACAGAGACGCCATTGCACGGATCGAGGAGGGAGCGCGCTCCGACCCCAACGGCGAAGATCTGTGCTATGCCTGCCGCCACAAGAGCCGCCGCTGCCGCCACTGTGCCGTGAAAAGCGCCTATGAGAACCACGATCAGCGTGTAAAACTGGAATACTTTGCACCGGATATCGTACAGGTGACGGCCAGATATCTGGAAGTGGACGGGGATCCCTTCGTGCTGGAACTGCTGCAGCGGATGCACAGCGATACCATCATTGACCCGGACGACACCGAGGCCCTGTTCAGCGCGATCTCCGGCTACAACACCAAGCTTTACCACGATGTCCTGACCGATGTGTACAATCGCCGCTACTATGAGGAGATCGTCCGGGGGATGAAGGGCCCCACCGGCGTGGCGCTGATGGATCTGGACGACTTCAAGGTCTACAACGATACCTACGGCCACCACGCCGGTGATATGGCGCTGAAGACCGCCGTCAACATCGTGCGGAGCTGCATCCGCCAGACCGATGCACTGGTGCGCTTCGGCGGCGACGAATTTCTGCTGGTGCTGCCCGGCATCCCGGAGGATTACTTCAAAGTCAAGCTGGAGCTGATCCGCGAAAAGATCCACGATGCCATCGTGCCCGGCTACAGCCACATGCGGCTTTCGGCCAGCATAGGCGGCATCGTCCAGATGCCCGGCGGCTCCATGGATGCCGTGGTGCGTCAGGCCGACCGGCTGATGTATCAGGCCAAGCTCCGCAAGAACAGCGTCGTGATGGCCGGTGCGGAGAACCTGCCCGATGAAGCAAACTCCAAGCGGGAACAAAAGCAGCAGGTGCTCATCGTGGACGATTCCGAGATGAACCGCGCCATCCTTTCGGAGATCCTGCGGGGGGACTACCGCATTCTGGAAGCTGCCGACGGCGAGGAGTGCCTTGAAAAGCTGCATCAGCACATGGGGGATATCGCCTTGGTGCTGCTGGATCTCGTGATGCCCAAGATGGACGGCTTCGAGGTGCTGGACTTCATGAACCGCAACCACACCATTGAGGACCTGCCCGTTATCATGATCTCCAGCGAGGACAGCGAAGCCTCCGTCCGCCGTGCCTACGAAATGGGCGTTTCGGATTATGTCTCCCGCCCGTTCGACTCCCGCGTGGTCTACCGCCGGGTGTTCAATACCATTAAATTGTACGCAAAACAGCGGCGGCTGACCACTTTGCTGTCGGAGCAGATCCGTGAGCGGGAGAAGAACACCACCATGCTGGTGGGTGTTCTGAGCCAGATGGTCGAGTTCCGCAACGGCGAGAGCGGGCTGCATGTCCAGCACATCCAGCGCCTGACCGAACGGGTGCTGGAAAAGCTGCTGGAACGGCCCAACCGCTACCACATCACCTCCGAAATGCAGGATAATATCCCGCTGGCTGCAGCCCTGCACGACATCGGCAAGATCGCCATCGACGAGAAGATTCTGAACAAACCCGGCCGCCTGACCAAGGAGGAGTTCGAGGTCATCAAGACCCACACCACCATCGGCGCGGAGATGCTGAGCAAGCTGGAGAACTTCAGCACCGAGCCTCTGCTCCAGACGGCTTACAGCATTGCCCGCTGGCACCACGAGCGGTGGGACGGCTGCGGCTACCCGGACGGGCTGAAAGGGGACGAGATCCCCATCGAAGCGCAGGTCGTTGCGCTGGCGGACGTCTACGACGCGCTGACCAGTGAGCGCTGCTACAAAAAGGCGTACCCCCACCGGAAGGCTGTGGACATGATCCTGAACGGCGAGTGCGGTGCCTTCAACCCCATCCTGCTGGAATGCTTTGTGGAGATCGAGGGCGACCTTGGGTTGGAATTGGAAGAAAAACATGTCTGTGGGCCGAAAGCGTGATACAACGAAGAAAAGCCACCCGAACGGGTGGCTTTTCCTATGGTTGGGAGAAATTCAGTTTTTGGGCTGGTCCTTCTTGAGGAGGCTCAGGATCACCGCACCCACGATGCTGCCGGCGGCCAGCGCCACGACGTACATCAGCGCGTGATCCACGACGGGGAAGACGAAGATGCCGCCGTGGGGAGCGCGCAGGGCACAGCCGAAGGTCATGGACAGCGCACCGGACAGGGCCGCGCCGATGACGCAGCTGGGCAGGACGCGGAGCGGGTCGGCGGCGGCGTAGGGGATGGCACCTTCGGTGACGAAGCACAGGCCCATGACGTAGTTCACGATGCCGTTGCGGCGCTCGTCGGGGGTCCACTTCTTCGGGCAGAAGGTGGTGGACAGGGCGATGGCGATGGGGGGCACCATGCCGCCGACCATGACCGCTGCCATGACCTCATAGTTGCCGGAGGCAAGGGCGGCGGTGCCGAAGACGTAAGCTGCCTTGTTGCAGGGGCCGCCCATATCAATGCTCATCATACCGGCGACGATGGCACCCAGCAGGACCTTGGAAGTGCCGCCCATGGCGTTGAGCCAGTTGGTCATGGCGGTGTTGATCATGCCCATGACCGGGTTGATGCCGCACATCACGGCACCAATGATCAGCATGCCGCCCAGCGGGTAGATCAGCATGGGGCGAAGGCCGTTCAGGCTGGCAGGGAGCTTTTCGGTGATCTTTTTCAGGAATTGGACGATGTAGCCCGCCAGGAAACCGGCCAGCATGGCAGCCAGGAAACCGCCGGAGATGCCGGTGGTCTCACCATTGGCGATACCCGCAAAGTTGGTACCGTTCATGGCCAGCACGCCGCCGGCAAAGCCTACCGCCAAGCCCGGACGGTCGGCGATGGACATGGCGATGAACGCGGCCAGAATGGGCAGCATGTAGCCGAAGGCCGCGCCGCCCACCGTCTTGAAGAAAGCGGCCACCGGAGTGTTCATGCCGAAGTTAGCGGGGTCGATGCTGTAATCGTCCAGCAGGAAGGCCAGCGCGATCATAATGCCGCCGCCCACCACGAAAGGCAGCATGTGGGAGACGCCGTTCATCAGGTTCTTGTACAGGCTGCGGCCAAAGCTGTCCTTGGTGTCGGCGCTCTCGGTGGCCTCGGCACCGCCCTCGGCGTGGTACACGGGCACTTCGCCGTGGGCGATCTTCTTGATGAGCTCTTCCGGCTTATGGATGCCGTCATCCACGCGGGTGAACAGCACCGGCTTGCCGTCAAAGCGGGCGGTGTCTACCTTTTTCTCGGCGGCCACGATGATGCCGTCGCAGTTGGCGATCTCGGCACGGGTCAGGATGTTCTTTGCGCCGTCCGAACCGTTGGTCTCCACCTTGGTGGGCAGACCCAGCTTGTCACCGGCCTTGGTCAGGGCCTCGGCAGCCATGTAGGTGTGAGCGATGCCGTTGACGCAGGCCGTCACCGCCAGGATGCGGTAACCATTCTGGGGCAGCTGCTGCTGCGTAAAGCTCTCGGCACCAAACTGGGCTTCCTCCTGCGCGTCGATGCAGTCCAGAAACTCTGCCGGAGTCTTTGCGGCTTTCAGCTTTGCCACAAAGTCCTCGTTCATCAGCATCTGCATCATGCGGGCCAGCATATCTACATGCAGGCTGCCGTTTTCCGGCGCTGCAATGGCAAACAGCAGGTCGGTGGTGCCGTCATCCTCGGCGTTGTACTGCACCGGCTTTGCCAGACGCAAAGCGGCCAGGCTGGGCCGGGTGACCACAGCCGTCTTGGCGTGGGGCACGGTGATGCCGTTGTCCACATAGGTAGAGCCCTCGGCCTCGCGGGCGTAGAGGGCCTTTTTGTAGGCCTCCTTGTCGGTGATGTTGCCGTGGGTGGCCTGCAGCTCCACCAGACGGCTCAGGATCTCCTCCTGTGTTTGCAGCGCCTCGTCCAGCGCAATGGACTGTGCGGTAAATAACTCGGTAATGCGCATAAACGTTTCTCCTTATTCCTTTTATTCCATCAAAGCTGCGCCAGCAGCTCGTCGATCTTCTCCTTTGTGGCAAGCCCAAGGCTGAACGCCGTTGCGCTGCCGCAGGCGGTGCCCAGACGCAGCGCCTGCGCGTAGCTGCCGCTTTGCAGATACCCAGCCACAAAACCGGCTACCATGCTGTCGCCTGCGCCCACGCTGTTGACCACCTTGCCCTTGGGGCAGCCGATGCGGTGCACCTGCCCCTGCTCGTCCAGCAACAGGGCACCGTCTCCGGCCATGCTCACCAGCACGTTGCGGGCACCCTTTTCCTGCAGGGTGCGGGCCGCTGCCGCAATCTCTTCATCCGTGTGCAGCTCCCTGCCCACGATCTCGCCCAGCTCGTGGTTGTTGGGCTTGATGAGGAAGGGGTGGTAGGGCAGCACGTTCACCAGCAGGGCGCGGGTGGCGTCCACCACGCAGCGCACGCCCCGGCCGTCCAGCCGGGCCAGCAGCCGCTCGTACACGTCCTGCGGCAGGCTGGCGGGGATGCTGCCGGCTAAAATCAGCACGTCATTTTCGGTCAGACCGTCCAGCTTTTCTTCCAGCTGGTGCAGGGCCTCGTCCGGGATGTCCGGCCCAGCTCCGTTCAGCTCGGTCTCCTGCCCCGCCTTGATCTTGACATTGATGCGGGTCATGCCGTTTTCCAGATGCACAAAGTCGGTGTGCAGGCCCTGCGCGGCCAGACCGCGCTCCAGCCAGGCACCGGTCTCCCCGGCCACAAAGCCCAGCGCCACGCTGGGGCAGCCCAGCTGGGCCAGCACACCAGACACGTTGATGCCTTTGCCGCCCAGCACGCAGTCCTCGCCGCAGGCACGGTTCACCTGCCCGATTTCCAGCGGGGCGTCCAGCCGCACCACATAGTCGATGGCCGGGTTGAATGTGACAGTGTAGATCATAGTTCCGTCTCCTTTACCAGCGTGTATTGTTTGTATTTGGGGCTGGGGCAGCGGTTGGTCAGGATGGCACCGCTGTGCAGGTCTGCGATCACCGCCGGGCAGATGCGCGCAAACTTGGCGTCATCCACCAGAAACCAGCTCTCCCGTGCGCGGTGCACCACCGTGGCTTTCACGGCGGCTTCCTCCGGGTCCGGGGTGGTGAAGCCTGCTTCCAGCGCCACACCGTTGGCCCCCATGAACGCCTTGGTGAAGTTGTACTGCTGCAGGCTGCTCACGGCTGCCGCGCCCACGATGGCCTCGGTCTGGGGCCGCAGCAGCCCGCCGGGCAGGAACACCCGGCAGCCCTTCTGGGCCAGCGTGCGGGCATGGGCCACGCCGTTGGTCACATAGTTCGCCTGCAGGGCCTCGCCCTGCAGCGCCCGCACCAGTTCCAGCGTGGTGGAGCCTGCGTCGATGAACACAAAGTCCTCGGCGTGGATGAGGGCAGCGGCAGCCGCCGCAATGGCCCGCTTCTGGGGCACGGCCAGCGTCTCCTTGGCCTGCATGGTGGGTTCCTCGGCCTGGAAGCGGCTGTCCGGCAGGGTGGCCCCACCGTGCACCTTGTTCAGCTTGCCCAGCCGGTCCAGCTCCGTCAGGTCACGCCGGATGGTGGACTCGCTGGTGCCCAGCGCCTCGCACAGCTCCTGCACGGTGGCCGTGCGCTGTTTGCTCAGCAGATTCAGGATCTGCCCGAACCGTTCTTCTGCCAACATGGCTGTTCTCTCCTTTGCGCCCCGTCTCTGACGGTTTTTAGCGTTCTTTGACGGGTTTTGGTGGTTTGCATCTTTATTATAGCAAGTATTCCGTCAAAATCAATCATTTCCGGTCAATTCCATGCACAAAATTTCTCTCCGATTTTTGTGCACATCTGCCAAGGCACAAAAAAGAGCCGCTGTGCGTACCAATGCACAGCGGCTCCGGAGAGATGGTTTGCTCGGAATTATTCAGCCGTCCAGTAGAAATCGTCACCGGGCAGCGCGCCGCCCACGGCGGCGGGGTCGGCGTCAAACAGCACCTGCAGGTAAGCAGAAGCATCTGCCTTCAGCTCGTCGCCGGTCAGGCAGACGATGTTGCAGTTGGGCAGGGCCTTTTTGGCAATGGCAGCCTTGGCCACCACGCCCTGCTCTTCGCACAGGGCAGCGGTGCCGTCCAGGTCGGTGTTGGCGGCTTCCACACTCCTGGCGTAGTCGGTCAGGAAGGCGGCCACCACATCCGGGTGCTCCTCGGCGTACTCTTTGCGCACCACAGTCACACCGGTGATGAGCTGGGTATCGGCCACCTTGTTCCACTCCTCGGTCAGGTTCAGGGCCACCCGCAGAGTCTCGTCCTGCAGACCGGCGGCAGTGACATAGGGCTGGGGCAGCACGGCAATGGCGTCCTCGGTGGTGGCCATCTGGGCGGTCACCTCGGTGGCCTCGCTATAATACTCGATGGTCACGTCCTTGTCGGGGTCGATGCCGTTGGCGTTGAGCAGGTAGCGCAGCACATACTCCGGGGTGGTGCCCTTGCCGGTGGACAGGATGGTGCGGCCCTTCAGGTCAGCCATGGACTGCACCGTGTCGCCCTGTTCCACCACATACAGCACGCCCAGGGTATTCACAGCCACGGCCTGGATGCCGCCGTTGGTTTTCTGGTACAGGGTCGCGGCCAGGTTTGCCGGGATGGCAGCCATGTCCAGCTCGCCCTTCATCAGCAGGGGCACGATCTCATCGGCGGCGCCGTAGAGCTGCAGGTCGTAGTCCATGGCGGCGGTGCCGTCGGCTTCCATGCTGAGCAGGTTGACCAGACCCATGGTGGTGGGGCCCTTCAGGCCCGCGATGCGCAGGGCGTCGGTGGTGGAAAGCTCCTGTGCGGCTTCGCTGGAAGCAGCCTCGGAGGAAGCGGCCTCACTGGAGGCTGCAGAGCCGGAAACGGCGGAGCTTGCGCTGCCGCCGCAGGCCGCCAGGCACAGCGCAAGGCTGAACGCCAGCAGCAGCGATACAAATTTCTTCATGATGTCCTCTTTCTTCCCGCAGGGGTGCCGTTCCCCGCATGGGAACCGGTGCAGACCCTGCAATGCAAAATTTTACAAGGCAAATTTGCAAAAATATTTGCTTTGCGCGTCCTAGTTTACTATAATAGGGGGGAAAATACCGTTGCGCATGCAACGGAATTGCAGGAGGACTGTGGGGGCCGCTGCGGTTCCCACGGAGTTGCGATGAAAAACGATCTGCCGCTGTTACAATCCACCACCCTGTTTTCCGGTCTTTCCGCCGAGGAGCTGCAAGCACTGCTGACCCGGCTGGGAGCCGTGGAGCGCAGCTTTGGCCGGGGCGAAGTGCTCGTACTGGCCGGTGCGCCCAGCCGCCGGGTGGGCGTGGTGCTGTCCGGAGAACTGGAAGCCTACCGCCCCGGCCCGGAGGGTGCCCGTGTGCCCATTACCCGGGTGGAACCGGGCGGAGTATTCGGCGATGTGCTGGGCGGGTCCAGTCTGGCCAGCCCGGTTACGGTGCTGGCGGCCACCGCCTGCGAGGTGCTGCTGGTGCCCTACGAGCAGCTGCTGCTCTCGGACGGCAGCCCCGCCCATCAGCGGGTGCTGCAGAATCTGGTGCGCACCATCAGCGACAAATACTTCCTGCTCTCCCGCCGGGTGGACCTGCTGGTGCTGAAGAGCCTGCGCGCCAAGGTGTGCGCTTACCTGCTGAACGAGAGCGAGCGGGCCGGGAGCCTGACTTTCAGCATCCCGTTCTCCCGCGTGCAGCTGGCCGACTACCTCAACTGCGACCGCAGTGCCCTGAGCCGGGAGCTGAGCCTGATGCAGAAGGACGGCCTGCTGGATACCTTTAAAAGCAGCTTCAAACTGCTGGACCCGGACGCTCTGAAGCAGATGGTGCAATAAAGGATAAAAAGGAGTTTTTACCATGTCCAAACCGATTCTCTGGATCGTGATCCCCTGTTATAATGAGGAAGCAGTGCTGCCCATCACGGCCCCGCTGTTCCTGCAAAAGATCAACGACCTTGCCGCCCGCGGCCTTGTGAGCGACAGGAGCCGGGTGCTGTTCGTCAACGACGGCTCCAAGGATAAGACCTGGGAGCTCATTCAGGGCTTTGCAAAGCAGGACGAGCACTTCATCGGCATTGCGCAGAGCCGCAACCGCGGCCACCAGAATGCCGTACTGGCAGGCCTGATGGAGGCGCTGCACAGCGGCAGCTGCGATATCACCATTTCCATCGACTGCGACGGGCAGGATGACATCAACGCCATGGATGAGATGGTGCAGAAGTATCTGGACGGTGCCGAGGTGGTGTACGGCGTGCGCAGCCGCCGCGACACCGACACCTTCTTCAAGCGGTTCACCGCCGAGGGCTTCTACCATGTGATGAACGCTCTGGGCGCCGACATCGTGTTCAATCACGCCGACTACCGCCTGATCAGCACCCGTGTGCTGGAGAGCTTTGCCGACTACCACGAGGTGAACATCTTCCTGCGGGGTATGGTGCCGCTGGTGGGCTTCCCCCACGACGTGGTCACCTACGAGCGCCACGAGCGTCTGGCCGGCGAGAGCCACTATCCCCTGAGCAAGATGCTGGCACTGGCCTTTGACGGCATCACCAGCCTGTCCAACAAGCCCATCCGCATCATCACCGGAGCCGGCATCGTGGTGAGCCTGATCGGCTTCATCGGGGTCATCTGGGCCATCGTGCAGGCCATTCTGGGCTCGTCGGTGGCAGGCTGGGCCTCCATCGTCTGCATCGTCTGCTTCATGGGCGGCGTGCAGCTGGTATGCCTGGGCGTCATCGGCGAATACATCGGCAAGATCTACATGGAGACCAAGGCCCGCCCGCGCTACATCATCTCGGAGCGCACCTGGGCCCCCTACGAAAGGAAGTATCACGGATGAGCAAACAGAGCTGGCGGGGCAGTACCCTGCTGAACCCGGAACCGCCGGTGCTGGTGTCCTGCGGCGGGCTGGAGAACCCCAACCTCATCACCATTGGCTGGACGGGCACCATCTGCACACAGCCCAGCATGGTGAGCATCAGCGTGCGGCCGGAACGGTTCAGCCACCACCTCATTCAGGAGAGCGGGCAGTTTGCCATCAACCTGCCCACCGAAGCACTGGTGCGGTCGGTGGATTGGTGCGGCGTGAAGAGCGGCCGCGATGTGGACAAGTTTGCCGCCTGCGGCCTGCATGCCGAGCCGGGCAGCGTGCTCACCGACTGCCCTGTGCTGGCGGAAAGCCCGGTGAACCTGGAATGCAAAGTGACCCAGAGGATCCCGCTGGGCAGCCACGACCTGTTCCTTGCCGAAGTGGTGGCCTGCGATGTGGACGAGAGCCTGCTGGATGAGACCGGCAAGCTGTGTCTGGACAGGGCAAAGCTCATCGTGTACAGCCACGGCGAGTATCTGGCCCTGGGCAAAAAGCTGGGCACCTTTGGTTACACCGTGCGCAAAAAGAAACCGGCAAGAAAAAAGAAATAACCGCAGAAAAGGCGGGCCGCAGTTTGCACTGCAGCCCGCCTTTTTACGGTTCAGTCGTTCTTATTGAAAGATCACGCATCCGAACGGGAGTAGGCGTTCTTCATCTGATTGCTCAGTTCAAACAGCACCTTGCCCAACGTGTCGGAGGCCTTTTCCTGGATCATGGCGGCCAGGGCGAGGTTGGCTTCCTCCCGCAGGGCGGCACGGGCTGCAGGCGCTGCCGCGGCCAGCTTCGCGTCGTACTGGTTCACCAGTGCATGGGCCGCGCTGAGCACGGCTTCCTCATAGCGCTCGATGTGGAACAGCGACTTTGCATAGGAAGCATCGGCCATGGCGGCGATCATGCGGCTGACCCAGTAGAAGTTGTCGGTGGACACTTCGCCGGTGGTGTTGGCCAGATAAGCCGGGGTGGTGTCCACATTGGCGTAGAAGGGCACCATGGTGTTGAAGGCGTTGGAGGCATAGGCGATCCATTCCAGAGCGCAGTTCTCGGCGTCCACGTCCGGGCGCAGCTGGATCAGGGCCATGAAGTCGTTGCGGTTGATGCCGATGGAACGGTATGCGCCCTTGCTGGCCTTGTCGCCGTAGCTGCGGTAGGGGTCATACGGGGTGCCCTGATAGTGGCTGGACAGCACATACTTCACGTCCTCCGGGGTCACCTTCTTTTCCGGCACCATGCACCAGGGCAGATCGTCGGACATGGGGGTATAATCGGCATCCGGACCGTCCCACACCCAGGTGGTGGGGTTCAGGGTACGCAGCATGTACCAGGCGCGGGGCGTGTTATACACATGGTCAGAGTCGTCGTGGCTGCCAAAGGCATCGCGGGGGTTCAGTGCCCCATCCTGCGACAGGTCCAGATGGTTCTTTGCGATGAACTCGGCAAGGTCAGCCGAGCACATGTACTCCTTCTGCTCGCCCAGGGCGTCGGTCAGGTCAAAGCTGTCCAGACCCAGCTGGTTGGGCATGACCACATACACGTCATCCGGCACACGGCGGGCGATCCAGTGGTGGCCGCCGATGGTCTCCAGCCACCACACCTCGTTCACGTCGGCAAAAGCGATGCCGTTCATCTCGTAGGTGCCGTAGGTCTGCAGCAGCTGGCCCAGACGCTGCACGCCCTCGCGGGCGGTGTGGATGTAGGGCAGCACCAGATACACAATATCCTCTTCGCCGATGCCGCCGGGCACTTCCGGCTGGCCGCCCTTGGCGGGGCGGTACTCCACCAGCGGGTCCGCGCCCAGCACGCGGGGGTTGGAGGTGATCGTCTCAGTGGCGGTCATGCCCACGTTGGCGGCGTTCACGCCGGAAGCCGCCCAGATGCCCTTGCCCTCCACGGCGTTGGGCATGGCGGTAAAGCGCATGGCACCCTCCGGCAGGGGCACTTCCACATGGGACAGCACACTGCGGTAGACCTTGGGCAGGTCCTCCGGGTGCACCACGGTGAACTTTTTGGCGGTGAAATGGCCGGAACCGGAATCGTCGTTGCGGGCGATCATGGTAGAGCCGTCGTAAGACGCCTTTTTGCCGACCAGAATGGTAGTACAAGCCATAACTGAAAAACCTCCGTTTCAGGTTCAGGATTCTTAACATGCAGCCGTTTTGCGCTGCTAACCCTTATTGTAATCCTTTGTTTGTGGAATTGCAAGCCGCACCGGGCTGTGCCAGCTTCTGCAGCTCCAGCACCGGCCAGCCCAGTGCGTCGATGGCGGCACGGTCGTGGGTGGCCAGCAGCACCGGACGGCCCTCCACCCGCTCCCGCAGCAGGGCGATGCTGGCCTGCAGGGCAGCCGGGTCCATACCGGTAAAGGGCTCGTCCAGCAGCAGGGTGTTCCCCGGTGCCCAGAGGGCCCGCAGCAGGGCCGTGCGGCGCTTCTGCCCGCCGCTCAGCTTCCGGGCCGGGAGGGCCAGCGCGGCCTCGTCCAGCCCCAGCCGGGCAAAGTCCTGTCGGATGGCCGCTTCCTGCCGGTCATCCGGCAGCACCAGCAGCACGTTCTGCACTGCTGTCAGCTGGGGGCAGAGCCGGTCCTCCTGGAACACTGCACTCACCCGCCCGGCACCCTGTACCCGGCCTGCCGTGGGCGTTTCCAGCCCCATGAGGATGCGCAGAAGGGTGGTCTTGCCCCAGCCGCTGGGGGCCCACAGCACCGCCGGGCCGTCCACCGTAAAGGTCAGGTCCCGGAACAGCACCGTGCTGCCGAACCGCTTTTCCAGATGGTCGATGGTCAGCATGCGGCATCCTCCTCTCCGCCAATCAACGCCCGGCTCACAGCATCCAGCGCCCGGAGGAACAGCTTTTCAAAGGCCGCACTGAGCAGGATAATGACAAAGGTCCAGGCGAACAGCTCCCCGGTGGAAAGGGTGATCTTGGCCCGGTAAAGGGCATCGCCGATGCTGCCGTTGGGCAGGCCGATGACCTCCGCCGCCACGCCGCTTTTCCAGCAGATGCCCAGCGCCACGCTGCACCCCTGCCGGAAAGCCGGGAGCACCGCCGGGAGCCACACGGCCCGCAGGCGGCGGCCCAGCGGCAGACGGAACACCTTTGCCATTTCCAGCAGCTGCGGGTCTGCCGCCCGGATGCCGGTGCGCACGGCCCCGTACAGCACCGGAAGCACCATCAGAAAGCTGATGAGCACCGACAGCGAGGACCCCCGCACCCACACCAGCGCCAGAATGATGAAGCTGGCCACCGGCGTGGCCTTGACCAGCTGCAGCACCGGGGCGATCAAAACTTCGGCAGCGGGACAGATTTCAGCCGCTACGGCCAGCGCCGCGCTGCACACCACGCCCAGCCCGAAGCCCAGCAGGATGCGCCCGGCGCTGAACCCCACCCGGTGCCAGAAATCCGCCTGCGGCAGCAGCCGCAGCAGGCAGCGCAGGGCCTGCACCGGCGACACCAGAAAGACCTCCTGTCCGATGGCCATGGCCGCAGCCTGCCACACCGCCAGCCAGAACAGCACCGCCCCGGCGCGCCGGAGCAGCGTTTTGTAGTCGTGCATGGTTCTCCCCCCATTTCGCTGCAGTTTTCTGCGTCCCAGTATACCACACTCCGCCCCAAAGGCCAATGACCTGTGCATCACCTGCCCTGGAGGTCTTGTGTTTAAAAGATACTTTTGCTCAATTTAGATATGCTTGACATGAATTTATCTTCAGAGTACACTGAAGATATTCGCTTCCTGCCCGGCAGGAACCCACACAAGAGAGGGGAATTTTTTATGCAAAAGCTATCTGGCCGAAAGCTGCTGCTCATCGGCTTCACGCTGTTTTCCATGTTTTTCGGGGCTGGCAACCTGATCTTTCCGCCGGACCTGGGAGCCAAGGCAGGCATCCATTTCTGGCCTGCCTTTCTGGGCCTGGCCATCAGTGCCGTGGGGCTGCCCGTTGCCGGAGTGGTGGCTGTGGCCCGGGCCCAGGGTCTGGAAAAGCTGGCAGGCCGGGTGCACCCGGTGTTTGCCCAGGTCTTTATGATCCTGATCTACTTGTCCATTGGCCCCTGCCTGGCCATCCCACGCACCGCCAGCACCTCCTTTGCCATGCTGGCCCCCCTGGTGGGCACCGGGGCCGGGCTGCAGCTGGGATACTCGGTGGTGTTCTTTGCAGCGGCCTTTCTGGTGGCCCTGCAGCCGGAAAAACTCACCCGTTGGCTGGGCAGGCTGCTGTGCCCCTGCCTGCTGGTGCTGATCCTGGTCTTGTTTGGCGGCTGCCTGCTGCACCCCCTGGCAGGGCAGTACGGCGCCCCCACCCCGGAGTATACCTCCGGTGCCATATTACAGGGCGTATTGTATGGCTACCAGACCATGGACACCCTGGCAGCCTTGAACTTTGGAGCCATCATTGCCCTGAACATCCAGGCCCAGGGCGTCACCCGGCAGGAGGAGGTGCAGCGCAGCACCATCCTGGCCGGGTTTGTGGCCGGAGGGCTGCTGCTGGCGGTGTACGCCATGCTGGGCCACGCCGGAGCCCTTACCGGGGCCGCCGTCCCCGGCCTTGCCACCGGAGCCGACGTGCTGACGGTGCTGGCAGACCGGCTTTTTGGCAAAGCTGGCCTTGTGCTCCTTGCCGCTATTTTTGTGCTGGCCTGCTTTAACACCTGTGTGGGCCTCATTGCCTGTGTGGGGGAGTACTTCCACACCCTGGTGCCCTCTGTGCCCTATCCGGCCTTTGCCGGATTTTTTGCCGCTGCCAGTATGCTGGTCTCGACCCTGGGCCTGGCAGACATCCTGCGGCTGTCCGTCCCGGTGCTCAACGCCCTGTACCCGGTGGCCATTTTGCTGATCTGCCTTTCCTTTGTGCCGGAGCTGGAGCAGCGGCACCCGCTGGTGTACCCTCTGTGCATTGGCTGCACCGCCCTGCAAAGCGTTGCGTCCGCCCTGCCCCTGGGGCCCCTTTCGGCCCTGGCTAAGGCCCTGCCCTTTGGGGCTGTGGGCTTTGGCTGGGTGCTGCCGGCAGCGGTGGGCATTCTGGCAGGGATGCTGCTGCGCCCCACCCCCCATGAACCGTAAAGGAGATTTTTATGATCCAGCCCATTGTACACGACCCCCTGTTTTTAGCCCAGAAGTCTGCCCCGGCCACCCCGACAGACGCCGCCGCAGCCCGGGACCTGCTGGAGACCCTGACCGCCCACGCCGACGGCTGCGTGGGCATGGCCGCCAACATGATCGGGGTGCTCAAACGCATTATCGCCGTGGAGGCCGAGGACGGGTACCTGGTGCTGTTCAACCCGGTCATCCTCAAAAAGTCCGGCCCCTACAACACCGAGGAGGGCTGTCTTTCGCTGGAGGGTGTGCGCCCCACCAAGCGCTGGAAAAGCATCAAGGTGCAGTACGAAACTGCCGACGGCAAGCCGCGCATCCGCACCTTTACCGGCTGGACGGCCCAGATCATCCAGCACGAGATCGACCATTGCGACGGCATCCTGATCTGATGCCCCCTTGCAATTTGCGCGCAAAGGGTGTAGAATACAGTCACGAACCAAATACAGGGGAGCTTGTGATGCAGGCTGAGAGGAAGGAATCGACCTTCGACCCTTTAACCTGATGCGGATAATGCCGCCGTAGGAAGTCATTGATGGACGATTTTTTACAGGAGGCACCCCGCCGGGTGTCTCCTGTTTTTGTTTTGTCAGCATTTTTTGAGGAGGAATCATTCCCGCCCTGCAAAGGGCGGCTCTGCGCACAGGCGCAGCGGGCTGAGGGGGAGCGCCCTGAGCCTTGCAACCGACAGCGATGGGAAGCCGTGTTCCGGCGTGAGAGGAGACCAGCAAGTCTCGACCGCAACCCGAAGGATCGCTTTGCCTTTTTTGCGGGCAGGGCGTGGTTTGCCGGGGCCGCTGTCTGCAGCCGCCCCACTGGAAAGGAGTTTTCCCTCATGAAAAAGGTTTCTGCAAAAAAACTGGCGCTGGCCGGTATGTTCTGTGCCCTGTGTGTGGTGGGCAGCGTGTTCAGCTTCCCGATGTTCGGCAGCAAGTGTGCTCCGGTGCAGCACATGGTCAATGTGCTGTGTGCCGTGCTGCTGGGGCCCTGGTGGGGTGTAGGCGTAGCCTTTGTCGCTTCCCTGCTGCGCAACCTGCTGGGCCTGGGCAGTCTGATGGCCTTCCCCGGCAGCATGTTCGGCGCGCTGCTGTGCGGCCTGGTGTACCACAAGACCAAGAACCTGCTGGCCACGGTGGCCGGTGAGGTGTTCGGCACCAGCGTGCTGGGCGGCCTGTGCGCCTACCCGGTGGCCATCTTCCTGATGGGCAAGAGCGCCGGTGACATCGCCTTCTATGCCTACATCGTGCCCTTCCTCATCTCCACCGGCGTGGGCGCTGTGATCGCCGGGATCCTGGTGCTCAGCCTGCAGCGCTCCGGTGTTCTGCGCAGCATGCAGAGCAGCCTGTCCTGACAGAGGAGCCATCATGTTTGCTGAATGTTTTGAGAATGTCCGCAGCACCTGCCCGCTGATCCACAACATCACCAACTATGTCACGGTGAACGACTGCGCCAACATGGTGCTGGCCTGCGGGGCCTCCCCCATCATGGCCGACGATGCCGCCGAGGTGGAGGACATCACCACCATCTGCGGCGGCCTGAACATCAACATCGGCACCCTGAACAGCCGCACCATCACCAGCATGCTGCTGGCCGGGAAAAAGGCCAACCTGCTGGGCCACCCCGTGGTGCTGGACCCCGTGGGCGCCGGTGCTTCCCAGCTGCGCACCGACACCGCCAACCGCCTGCTGCGGGAGGTGAAATTCACGGTCATCCGGGGCAACATCTCCGAGGTCAAGACTCTGGCCTCCGGTGCCGGTACCACCAAGGGCGTGGATGCCGACGTGGCCGACAAGGTCACCGAGGAAAATCTGGACAGCGCCGTGGCTTTTGCCAAGGCCTTTGCGGCCCGCACCGGTGCCGTGGTGGCCATCACCGGTGCCATTGACATCGTGGCCGACGCCCACAAGGCTTACTGCATCCGCAACGGCCACCCCATGATGAGCAGCATCACCGGCACCGGCTGCCAGCTCTCGGCCCTGACGACGGCCTTTGTCACCGCGAACCCGGGCCATGCGCTGGACGCCGCCGCTGCGGCCGTGTGCGCCATGGGCCTGGCCGGCGAGATCGCCCACAAGCGCCTGACCGCGCTGGACGGCAATTCTTCCTACCGCAATTACATCATCGACGCCATCTACAACATGACCCCGGAACAGCTGGAAAAAGGAGCAAACTATGAAGTGCGATAAGCAGACCATGCTTTTGTACGCCGTCACCGACCGCGCGTGGGTGGGCAAACAGACCCTGTATGAGCAGGTGGAAAGCGCCCTGAAAGGTGGTGCCACCTGCGTGCAGCTGCGGGAAAAGCACCTGGGCGATGAAGATTTCCTGCGCGAAGCCATCGAAATTCATGCCCTGTGCCAGCGCTACGGCGTGCCGCTGTTCATCAACGACAATGTGGAGGTGGCCATCCGGTGCCACGCCGAGGGCGTGCATGTGGGCCAGAGCGACATGGAAGCAGCCCAGGTGCGCCAGCGCGTGGGCGAGAACATGATGATCGGCGTTTCCGCCCACACGGTGGAGGAGGCGCGCCGCGCCGTGGCCCACGGTGCCGACTGCCTGGGCGTGGGGGCGGTGTTCGCCACCAGCACCAAGACCGACGTGGACGTTCTGCCCCGCCAGACCCTCATCGACATCTGCAATGCCGTGGACGTGCCGGTGGTGGCCATCGGCGGCATCCACAAGGAGAACATCCTGCAGCTCAAGGGCACCGGCGTGGACGGCGTGGCCCTTGTGAGCGCCATCTTTGCCGCAAAGGACATTGAGGCCGAGTGCCGGGAGCTGCGCGCCCTTTCGGAGCAGATCATAAAGTAAGCTATCATCCCGCGGCAAACCGGGGGCACCACCTTGGGCCGCGTTACAAAATTCATGGAGAAAACCAACATGAAAAGCGTATTTTGCGCAGGTGCCGGCATCCAGAGCGTACTGTTTTTTCTGAATGACGGCTATCTGCAACTCCCTTTGTATGACCAGCACCCTGCTGTTCAGAGATAAACTGTCATTTGGAGGAACACAACGTATGCAGACTTATACCACCCAGATGGATGCCGCCCGCAAGGGCATCGTTACCCCGGAGATGGAGATCGTAGCCGAAAAGGAATACCGCACCACCGAGGAGATCCGCCAGTGGGTCGCCGAGGGCAAGGT